>LUMW01000028.1_pt1 | contig 59537 bp, 42 predicted proteins | sample 729761 | NCBI WGS metagenome assembly LUMW01 (sample SAMN03860302, study PRJNA289734) | marine metagenome | biome: seawater column; feature: ocean; material: water; isolation source: Red Sea water column Station 192 - depth 500m | place: Saudi Arabia: Red Sea | collected 2011-10-15 | depth 500 m
GTATCAATAAATATTTGAATATGACCTATACTGATTTGGTTTGAAATACCTGTCAAAACTTAAAATTCAGCTCGAGCTTAACACCATTTGGATCATGCACAAATATCTGCCTGATCTTCGTATCAGGCACCTCGGAGCAGCGGAACTTCCAATTCGCTTTTTGAAGACGCCGCTTTGTTTCTTCAAATCCCACGGCTTCAAAAGCAATATGGTCCACCGCGTTTTGCGTTTCCTTCAGCACATTATCACTGAACACCAGGTGAATCACCGGGCTTTCCCCCGCGTAGAGCCATACCCCGGGGAAATTGAACGGAGGTCGGAATCCCTCGGTAAAATCCAGGATTTCTGTATAAAAGCTCATTGTTTCTTCAGCCCTCGAGGTACAGATGTTGACATGATCTAATCTTTGAATAGCCATAAATAGTCCCCTTTTGTTAGTAAAATTCTATTATGAACATCTTTAAATTAATGTCTGTGTGGTTGCCGTATATCAAGTGATTTATGAAAGATGAATGCTCCACACGCAGCAATAAGATGCTTTAATGAATGTCCGCTGAAACCAATCCATTCATAGATCTGGTGATCGTAAATTTCCGTGATCTTGGCTGCAGCATAAACCAAAAGTATCGAAAAAATCCATATTTTCCCGGAAAGGCTTGACCCATAAAAGATCAGCATCAAAGGTATCAACAGCATCGGCAAAAACTGAACTAAGCCGTAAAGTCTCAGATCGCCTGCACCAAGCTTTTCAGTAATGTGCCAATAGACAACTGATGCTGATCCAAGCAGCAGCAAAGGGAGCAAAAGTTTAGCGGAAGTTTTTGTTGAAATTGATTCTCCCACAACAAGTACAAAAAATGACATGAAAGAAACCGTAATGGCCATTCTGTCCCATACAAGGGTGGAACTGGATGGATTCAGATGATAGTAACCTGATCCGAACGCGATCAGAATCAGCCCGGAGTAGAATGTGATGTATGCCGCGTGCAGTCCGTGGAGCTTTCCGGAAAGATCCCTTTTGTGGATTTTGATCAAACCAGCCATGCCAAGCACAAGAAATGGAATATTAGTCATTACATTCCAAAAGTGCTGCACACCAAAATACATCTTCTGGTCAGCAAAGTTGTGATATACAGGATTCTGCGCGACAGGCGTCATCAGCACCAAAACCAATACTGTAATGCCTGTGGAAATAAGCAACAAAAATATATTAGGGTTAATAATGCCTTCTCTGAATTGTGTCAGCAAATGATTAATTTTGAACATTTATTCGACACTATGCTATATTCCTCAATACAAACCGCACATCGAATGCTGCCTGAAACTGAACAGTCCGGATGCGCTACATTAGAAAAATTAATTTCTTACCAATATATCAGGAGAGTCGCTATGAAAATAGATGTATTTGATACTTATGCCAGCTCAAAAAAAGGAGAAGAAATCCATTTTGATGTACTGCTCCCCACAGGAGGAGACAAGGAAGATGCTTCTCGTTATGCCAGGGACTTTCTGGAAAAAATCGGAGAATCTTCAGATTCAATGGACAGCTGTGAATATTGTCATACTGAGACAGCAAAACCTGAGGTGGAAAAACAGATTCAAGCAGTCGGCCATACCATTGTGAAACTTGAAGGATGTCCTGATATTTAATTGGAATGGGGAAACGACAATAATCAGGCAAAGAACAATTTAATTTGCTGATTATAGTTTTGTGAATAATTCAAAAGTGCGTTTCTTGTGACTTGTTTTTTTATATTTGATTTGATTCCAAAGTGAATCTAACTAACCAAGTTTTTTGCAAGTTCTGTTGCAAATTTGGCAGTTGTTGCAAAAATCGATTCCATCGGATTAGCGGCAATCGATGTTGGAAACACAGAACCATCAAAAACTGAGAGATTCTCCACTTCATGATGACGCCCTTTTGAATTAACCACAGATTTGGTGGTGTCTTCTCCCATAGAACAACCGCCCATTACATGTGCTGAAAACAATCTGGCTTTCAAAATTTCCATAGGTAAAGTTTCAATCGCCTTTTTAACTTTATTGAGGCTGTAGTAAAGTGTGGCGTCCCTGTGAACAGGAGAAACAGCTTTGGCTCCCGCTGCAAATTGAATTTCTGCCATTACCAGAAAAGCATCTCTAATCCCTTTCCAAACGTAGCCGGAAACTTTATAATCCAAACCAGGAGTGCCATCGGTTTTCAGGTAAACACTTCCTCCAATGCTCTCTGGATGGAATCCGTCACGCTGAAGGGCAATCAATACTTGCAGAAAAGGCCGTTGCCTCATGATTTCAGCATGTACTTTTCCATGTCCTTCCAAATTAGTCGCAACTAACATTGGCTGCAAAGGCGGGCATTCGAGGCTAAAACCAGACTTTTTGTTGTCAAGACGCGTCTCAATGTAATGGTTTGAATAACTTGTTTGAGGAGCTCCATATTCCCCATTGACAGGATATGGCATGATGGCTCCTGAAACATTGACCGGATGCAGAAATGTCCGTTTCCCAACTAAGCCATAGGGATTCAATATTTTGTTTTCAGAGCGCATCAAAATTGCAGGACTACCAATTCCTCCTGCGGCCAACACATAATGCCTGGCTTTAATATTTATGGAATGTTTTGCCGGAGCATTACCAAGTGGAGTCATTGATCGGCATGTCATAACTTCAATTTTATCGTTTTTTAGTTCAAAAGTTTCGGCTCTGGCTTTTGAGATGAGAGTTGCCCCCCCTTTTAATGCACCGGGAATAGTCGTGACCAGAGTGGATTGTTTTGCATTGACTGGGCATCCTGTACCGCAATATCCCAGGTTAAGACATCCCATGACATTTCGCCTTATTTTTCCCCAACTGATACCCTGTTTTGCACAGCCTTTTTCAAGAGCATTGTTGTTTGCGTTGGGAGCAACTATCCAGGACCGAATATTGTATCGTTTCTCAACCCATTCAAACCAAGGGCGCATTTCATCTTCAGAAAATCCTTTAACACCCATTTCTTTGGTCCAAAAATTGAGTGTGGAAGCTGGTGTGCGAAAGCTGGTAGTCCAGTTGATACCTGTACCTCCTCCGACCATCCTCCCCTGAAAAATTTTTATGCCCCGATCCTTAGTGTATCGACTGGCTGATTCCTGATAAAGTTTTGAGTATGCTTCGTCTTCTTTCATGTGAAAATCACGGGAAGTTTGCAAAGGCCCTTCTTCCACAATTATTACGTTCAATCCTGCTTGAGCCAGTATTTCTGCAGCGTTACCACCTCCAGCTCCAGAACCGGCAATCACTACATCTGCCTCAAGTGTTTGATCCGCAGCAATTTGAGACGCATCAATATGTTTCCAGCCCCGCTGAAAACCCTCTGCAACAAAATCGTGTATTATTTCATTTAAATTGTTCATGTCCAATATCAGCCAAAAAAATGAGCTACAACAAATCAGGTGGACCTGCATAACCGCAAAAGTCCCAGGAACGTGGGTTACCATACCATACTGCCATCGTTAATTCGACCAACCCCATGTATCCGATACGAAGCTCATTTCCTGTGATCAAACTTTCCGGATCACTGATATACCAGCTATATAAAAAATCTTCTATTTCACTTGGATCGTTCCAAGCCTCAGGGACCCCAGTGAGTAAACGAGGTGTTAAAGAGAAAATAAAATTAGAATCCAGCACTGAAAATAACTTCCGTATTTCCTTTTGAGTCAACGTAGGCAATCCGCTGACAGCATTATCCCAGCCCACAATTACTTCCTTGATTGCTTGTCCACTTTCCTCTGTGGATTTGGGTAGCGCTTCAGCAAGAATAACTGGAGTGAGTTTTGATAATATACCCCGATCATAAGGAGTTAAAAATTCAAAGGAATGACCCAGCCCTTCTGGTGCCGCAGGAATCAGTTGAGATGCAAGACAATTTTCAAATGCTAATAAAGTAATCCCACTGATCGCGCTTTTTTGTAATAAATGTCTGCGAGTAAGCATGCGAAAGTTTCTACTCTTTTGTATTTTTTTGGAAGTGGAATTTGCCATCTTTCATGATTGCCACAAGACGTTTACGGTGTTGATAGTAGGCGTGTGTTACACGCTAGGCGTACTTTTAATCCCGCATCTGGTGAGCTTTTTATCAGAACCGCTTATATCGAAAGAGATGAGTTACTATCAGCGATTATAATCATTGAGGGGGCATGCTCTAAGCAGCAATATTACGCATAAAATAGCCGAGTGAAATTAGGGCCCTATGCCTTCAAAATCTGAATAAATGAGAAAATGATAGTCGTTCCTCCAGTAGTACGTCAACATACACATCTCCAGGAAGAGGAACTTTAAAATTTTGAAATATTGATTAACGGACTGCATCCGACCCAAATAAGGCGACACGGAAACGATCTTTGAGAAAAGCTCCGTCTTTTGGTGGAAGTACGAGGGGGAGATTTTCTGCACGGACTTTTACATTGAAAAATAAAGGCCCCTCACCGTTTTGGATTTGTGGTAACAATGATCTGAATGTTTTTTTGTCAGCAATGTTGTGGCTCTCAGAAAAACCTGTTGCTCGAGCAACAGCAGCTAAATCTACATTGCCTGCTGTGTGTGTAGCCTGCATGCCGGTTTCTCCATAACGTTCATTGTCAAGTACCAAAATTGCCAAGTTGGATGGACTTTGAATAGAGACTGTTGCAAGCGATCCAAGCCCCATTAGCATCTCTCCATCACCAGTAATGACTAAAATCCTCCTGGTGGGTTGGGCTATCGCAAGGCCTAATCCAATCGAAACTGCACCTCCCATAGCTCCCCACAAAGGAAAATTTAGTGGCTCATCACCTGCCGCTGTTACATCCCATGTAGGTGCACCCAATCCAGCAACAATCAGCATGCCTGAGTCACGCTGATCGAGTAGTATTTTGACAACTTCACGACGACGAAGTGAGTAATAATTACTGCGATCCAGATCCATTTTATTCCATAAATGTTTTTTTGCCAAGAATACGCTGTGATATCAAAACAGCAGCGGCAGCAGGACCTTCGAAGACCATACGTGCTGCTGCCTCTGTCGACTCTCCCAATCGATTGCTTTTATCAACATAAAAGGTTACAATATCAGCAGCTTTCAATAATTTTTCTGTATTTTGTCCCATAGGAACCTGCCAAGGATTGAACTCTCCACATTCTCCACGCATGGTCACTAACATCAGTAAAGGCATGCTGCAGGTTCGCGTTAAGGAAAACATGTTGAGGCAATTTCCCACTCCACTGCTTTGCATCAGGAGCACACCTCGATCTCCCCCAAGCCAGGCTCCTGCCAGTAAGGCAATTCCCTCTTCTTCAGTCGTCAAAAGTCGTCAAAGGCACTGATACCATTTCACCGTACTGACCGCATCGATTAATGAGATGGGAATGCCCAGCATCTGGGACATAAGCCACTTGACGGACATGGTGGTTAACCAAAACTTGAAAAATATCATTTGTCCAAAGTGTCATATATTTCTTTTTTAGGAATAATTATTGTCATACCAAGGAAATACTGGATCAATATTTTTTTATTTTCTAATTGATGTTCAGCAACCAGCCTCATTCTACAGGTACCTTTTCCGCTATATTATTATTATGAAGTCAATTATTTATTTCACCAAGTAAAATTGCCATCATGCTCTTTTGTATGCTGCCTTTCATCATGGAATTAATGATCTTTTGTGCAATGCGATCCCTGAAGGAACATTGGCGATAAGGCCTTAAATGTATAAGGCTTATACTTGCGTAAGGCTTATTGTGGATATAAAAACTTAAATCCAACTGGCACTGGATTGGCACATGGAAGGGAAAATTTAAAAGGCCTTTCCACCAATTGCTTGCAATTGCTGGCTCCCCAAGCCGGACTCGAACCAGCGACCCGATGATTAACAGTCATCTGCTCTACCAACTGAGCTATTGGGGAACACAAACAGCTTCTGAGGGATATTAAAAAATAAATCTTTTTGAATTCAGTTACAAGATTATTTTATATCTTCAGTTTTGTTCAGACCTTGTTTTCACGGAGAGCTTGCAAAATTCCCTCCTCATGCGCTATAATATAATGTTAATTTGCTTTATTAAAGTATCTAAAGGCATAAAGTTTGAAGGTGTAAAGCACCTGAGTCTGATATCACTCTAAGGCTGCACATTTTGAAGTCAATTAATTTTTTACTGCCCCACAACTTAAAACTAAAATAAAAGACTTCGGCGCTGAAAACGCATGACCGCCAAATCTTCCCGACTGACAGAATCACAACACATGTTGAACGCAAGAATGGCCAACCGTCCGATTGCGGTTGTGGGCATGTCCGCATTGTTTCCGGATGCACCAAATCTGCATCAATACTGGGATAATATCATCAACAAAATTGACAGCATCATCGATGTGCCTGAGTCCCGCTGGAATATCGAAGATTACTACGATCTTGATGCAGACGCTCCGGACAAAACATATTGCAAAAGAGGCGGATTTATACCGGATATTGATTTTAATCCGATGGAATTCGGCATTCCGCCCAATATCCTTGAGGTGACAGAAGTCACACAACTGCTGGGACTGCTGGTGGCAAAATCCGCAATGGAAGACGCAGGCTATGGTGAGGCAGAAAATGAAGTGCTTGATGGAACAGGTGTTATTCTTGGCGTAACCGCGGGAATGAAACTGCTGGGATCACTTACTTCCAGACTTCAGTATCCGGTATGGGAAAAAGTATTGCTGCGCTGTGGACTTTCGGAAAGCGACACAAAGCAAATTGTAGAAAAGATTAAAAAAGCCTATATACCCTGGGAAGAAAATTCTTTTCCGGGAATGCTGGGGAACGTGATCGCGGGACGCATCGCCAACCGCCTGAACCTTGGGGGAACAAACTGCACTGTTGACGCGGCCTGTGCCAGCTCATTGAGCGCAATGAAAATGGCAATCAGCGATTTGCTGGAATACCGTGCAGACATGATGATTACCGGAGGTGTTGACGCAGATAATTCTCCGATGATGTATATGTGTTTCAGCAAAACACCGGCTTTCACCAGCGGCGAAAATCCAAGACCATTTGATCAGGATTCCGGCGGAGTAATGATTGGTGAAGGGCTGGGTATGGTTGTACTAAAACGGCTGGAAGACGCTGAACGTGACGGTGATCGCATTTATGCACAAATAAAAGGTATTGGAGCATCAAGCGACGGAAAATTCAAAAGCATCTATGCCCCGCGTTCCGGAGGACAGGCAAAGGCCCTGCGTAAGGCATACCAGGATGCGAACACAGAACCTCTCAGCATAGGTCTGCTGGAGGCGCACGGTACCGGAACTGACGCGGGAGATTTGGCTGAATTTGAAGGATTGAAAGAAGTTTTCACCGAAAATAAAGCCGCAAAATCAGGTTATCCGAATTTCCAGCATATTGCCTTGGGCAGCATCAAATCCCAGATTGGTCACACAAAAGCAGCCGCTGGAATCGCCGGACTGATCAAAGCCGCACTTGCACTTCACCACAAGATACTCCCTCCTTCAATTAATATCGACTGTCCGAGCGATAAGCTGGGAATCGAAAAAACTCCCTTCTACCTTAACACTGAACCGCGTCCATGGATTTCAAACGGAGAGCCAAGACGTGCCGGCGTAAGTTCATTTGGTTTTGGCGGTACAAATTTTCATTATGTACTTGAAGAATTTCAAGCCGCACATTCGTCACAATACAGACTGCACAAAACGCCCCATACCGTTTTTGTTTCAGCGCCGACACCAAAAGAGCTGGATAAAGCTTGCCAGGATCTGCTGGCAGAACTGGAGACAGAAGGCGCTGAAAAAAGACATCGTCAGCTGATAAAAAGCTCAGGAGAAAAATCAATTCCCAAAAAACACGCAAGCAAAGCAGACCAGACAGAGTGGAATGTAAAAGGCATTGTTTACCGGGAAAAGGCGATGGAGACAAAAGGAAAAATTGTAGCACTCTTTTCCGGACAGGGTTCACAGTATATGAACATGGGAAGGGAATTATTGTTCAACTTCCCTTCCATGGCACAACCCTTTACTGCACTTGATGAACTTTTCACTGAATCAAACAAAAAATCAGGAGCAGCACCTAAACCTCTTTCTGATTTAGTTTTTCCGATTTCAGTTTTTAATGATGGAGAGCTTGAAGAACAGGAATCACAACTCCAATTCACCGAAAACGCACAGCCCGCGATTGGAGCAATCAGCGCCGGCTTGTTCCGCGTACTCACTGATACAGGACTTGAAGTTGATTTTGCGGCCGGTCACAGTTTTGGTGAATTGACTGCGCTTTTGGCAGCGGGAGTAATTGCCGAAGATGACTATTACAAACTTGCCTATGCAAGGGGACAGGCAATGGCTGCTCCGGATGATCCGAATTTTGATGCCGGAAGCATGCTGGCTGTGATGGGCAAAGTGGAAAAGCTGGAAGCAGATATTGCAGATTTTCCAGAAGTAGTGATGGCAAATCTGAACTCAAAAAAACAGGTCGTACTTGCCGGACCAACCGAAGCAATTCTGAAAGCACATGACGCGCTGAAAGAAAAAAAATACACTGTTGTAAAACTGCCTGTATCAGCCGCGTTTCATACTCCACTGGTGGGTCATGCGCAAAAACCGTTTGCTAAAGCCATCCGTGAGGTTAAATTCAACAAAGCAAAAATTCCCGTATATTCCAACTCCAGTGCAAAAGCATATCCTTCCACCGCAAAAGCAATTCAAAAACAGCTGGAAACACACATTCTCAATTCAGTGCGTTTCCGTGAAGAAATTGAAAATATTCACAAGGATGGTGGTAGAATCTTTATAGAATTTGGACCAAAAAATGTGCTGACCAAGCTGGTTGAAAATATTTTGTCAGGAAATGAATTCACCGCCATTGCACTGAATGAGAATCCAAAAAAAGACAGCGACCGTCTTTTCAGGGAAGCAATGGTCAAACTTTGTGTGCTTGGTCTGCCTTTGCAGAATTTTGATCCGTACGCAATTCCTGCTCCGGAAATGCCTGAGAAAAAATCCGCAATGAGTGTACGACTTAACGGGACAAATTATGTAAGCGACGCAACACTAAATGATTTTGAAAACACGCTGAATGACGGCTTCAGGGTAAATAATGCTGTTCAGCCGGAATCAAATCCCGCATCAAACACAAACCCCACAAGTTCCACGGAACCTCCTGCAAAAGATGATAATCAGATGCAGTCTGCTGAAAATAACCAGGAAGTAGCACAGTCTGCTCCGCCAATGAAAACAGAGATTTCTATTGCAAGCGCGGTAAAGAAACCAGAGAACCCCATACAGCAAAGCACTCCTCAGCAAACAAGTTTACCTATGCAGCAAGCTGCAACTATGGAAAGCAGTTTATCAGGATTCTACCGGCAGCAAAATGAGACGCTGCAGGTGCATCAGAAGTATTTAGAACAGCAATCAGAATATGCACGGACAGTTTACAATTTGATGCAGCAGCAAATCGAACTTGCGGCCCAGGGAAAAAGCATTCCCGCTGAAGTTGACAAGCAGATGCAGTTATTTCACACGCACCAAAGTGATACATTGCGTGTGCATGAACAATATCTGAACCAGCAGTCAGAACAGACTCAGTCGGCATTAAACATCGCCGGACAGCTGGGTGGTTCTCGCCCGCTTTCAGCTCCGGTATCGGCATTACCAGTACAGCAGGAATCAATATCACCACCAGCTGCAGCAGTTCAAGAGACCCCAACTCCTCCTGTAACCATGCAATTACCTGCTGAGGTGAAGCCTGTTGTCGAAACAGCTGCTGTAGTTCCGGACACAGTGACACCGGCAGAAACAGCAGTTCCGGAATCAATGTCAGTTTCCCCGGATGCTTCCGATGATTCAACAAGAAATGTAATGCAGACCATGATGGCTGTTGTCAGCGAAAAAACAGGATATCCGCAGGAGATGCTGGAACTTGGAATGGACATAGAATCCGATCTTGGGATAGATTCAATCAAGCGCGTTGAGATTCTTGGCGCAGTGCAGGACAGAGCACCTGAGCTGGATGAAATTCCAGCTGATGAACTGGTTGAAATGCGCACGCTGGGACAAATTGTGGATTATCTGCAAAGCAGGTTAAGTACAGACCAGACAGTCGGCAAGGAAACATCTCCGGCTCCTGTTGAAAAACCACAAACCCCAGAGAAACAGGAAAGCGCTGCAGCCAGTCTTGATGACGTCACATCAGCTGTAATGTCAATCGTAAGTGAAAAAACCGGATATCCGCAGGAAATGCTGGAACCGGAAATGGACATGGAATCTGATCTTGGAATTGACTCAATCAAGCGGGTTGAAATACTTGGTACCGCCCAGGAGAAAATTCCAGCACTGCCTGAAATTCCCGGAGAGGAACTGGCAGAGATGCGCACCCTCGGACAGATTATTGAGCACCTGAACAGCAAGCTTGGACAAAGTGCTTCACCTGAACAAAGTGCCGCGTCAACTCCCACAACAGCTCCGGAAGGTTCCGGAACCGCTATCAAGGATCCTGGCAATGTTTTCATGTCAATCATCAGCGAGAAAACAGGTTACCCCACAGAAATGCTGGAGCTGAACATGGACATGGAGGCCGACCTTGGAATTGATTCGATCAAGCGTGTTGAAATCATGTGGTCTCTGCAGGAAGGTTTACAGGATTTACCACAGATCAGCGCGAATGATATTGCGGAACTGCGAACTGTTGGGCAAATTATTGATTATGTAAAATCAATCCTGCCTGTCTCTGCCCATGAGGCTGCTGTGCCGAAACCGATTCAGCAGGAAGAACCACAGATTTCTTCTGAAGGCAACGGCTCCGGAGGAAATGGTGACGGCAGTGCCGCCGTCGTTTCTGATCATGTGACTGGAGAAATTGCTCCCGCGCTTTTGGGAATCATCGGAGAAAAAACCGGATATCCCCCGGAAATGCTGGAACTGAGCATGGACATGGAAGCAGATCTGGGAATTGACTCAATCAAGCGAGTTGAAATTATGTGGTCTCTGCAGGAACAGCTGCCTCATCTGCCGCAAGTCAGCGGAAGTGAAATGAGCGAACTCAGGACCTTGAAGGAGATCGTTGATCACCTGGGTTCACTTGCACCATCTGCAGTGCATGACTCCCCAATTATTCCCGCACCGTTTTCAGACAGTTCTGATTCAGTAAAAAAAAACTCCTGAATTCAAAGTCTGAATTCAAGGTTCCTGAACATCAGGTTACACTCAGTCTTGCTGAGACGGTACCGCTTGCCCCTCCTGATTATCTGCACAGCTTGCTTCCGGAGAACCCTCTCTGCCTGATAACAGATGACGGCACAGCTTTAACACCGGCATTGACAGCAGCTTTAAGCAAACAAGGCTGGACACCTGCAGTACTTCGTTTTTCAGGCATTTCTGATTTTTCAAAAAAGAAACGAAAGTCACTTCCCAAACAAACTGCGGTTATAGAACTTTCTTCTTCAGATGAAACCGAACTTCAATCCTCCTTAAAAAACCTGGAGGAGAAACACGGAAGTATTGGAGGTTTCATTAATCTCCATCCTGTTTCCTCTGATTCCAGTTCATTAAAACTGGAAGAAGGAGCAAATGCTTTTCTCCGGCATGCTTTCATCACAGTAAAAAATATTGTTTCATCATTAAAAAACGCCTCTAAGTCCGGAAGCAGACGCAGCCTTTTTCTTGCAGTAAGCCGCATGGACGGACAGCTCGGAATGGGTTCTGGAGAATTTGGCGCTGTTGGAAGCGGGCATTCCGGACTTGTCAAAACCGCGAGCATTGAGTGGCCGGAAGTTTTTTGCCGCTTTATTGATTTGCATCCGGAACTTCCTGCAGATGAAGCTGCAAACTGCATTCTGCAGGAACTTCATGATCCGAATTCAAACATTAAAGAGGTCGGATATTTCCCTGCAGAAAAAGCTGCTGTCAAGCGGATGACCGTTTCTCCAAAAAAAGTCCGGTACTTAACAACTGCTGATGCCGAAAGTTCTTTATCTGAAGAATCAGTGTTTTTAGTAAGCGGCGGCGCAAGAGGTGTGACAGCTGAATGTGTGATCAAACTGGCTGAAGCTAAATCCTGCTGTTTTATTTTGCTTGGACGCTCCTCCTTGGAAGATGAACCTGAATGGACCCTTGCGGCAGGTAATGACACAGCCAAACTCAAGCAGCATGCAATGATGGCGCTGGCTGATTCTGGGGAAAAACCGACCCCGGCAAAGGTCAATTCAATGACAGCTATTGTGGAAGCAGGAAGGTCGATACGTAACACTTTGGAACGAATCCGAAATACAGGCAGCAAGGCAGAATACATCAGCACTGATGTGACAGATGCAAAAAAACTGAAATCCGCGATTGTTCCAGCAGTTAAAAAATTTGGCACGGTGACCGGAGTAATTCATGGAGCTGGTGTTCTGGCAGACAAGCTGATTGAGAAAAAAACCGGAGCAGATTTTGACAAAGTCTGTTCCACCAAAATAAATGGAATTGATGCACTTTTGAAATGCGTAAATCCGAAAAAATTAACTCATCTTCTGCTGTTTTCATCTGCCGCAGGTTTTTACGGGAACGCCGGACAGTCTGATTACGCCATCGCAAATGAAGCCCTTAACCGCATCTCCCTTTTGTTCAAACAAAAGCATCCGAAATGCCATGTCACTTCATTTAACTGGGGACCATGGGAAGGCGGAATGGTAACTCCGGAACTCAAGCGTATTTTTGAGGAACGGAATGTTGAAGTAATTTCGGTTAAAGACGGTACACGTGTTTTTGTTGAAGAAGTAACTTCATCGGGGCAGCATAACCCGATTGTGCTGGTTGGCAATTCGATGGCAGTTTCGGAACAGCCCGGAAGCGGTATTCGAAAATGGGAAGTTTCTCGAAAACTTAATTTGGAAGACAATCCCGTGTTTCATGATCACAAGATAGGCGGAACTGCTGTCTTACCTGCTGTGCACGCCATCAGCTGGATGATAGAAGCATGTGAACAGAAATTTAATGGGTTTAAGGTTTTAAACTGCAAAAACTTTAAGGTACTAAACGGGGTAAAATTTGATCAAACACTGGCAGAAAACTACAGCCTGAATCTGCAGGAAAATGAGCGTACTGATGGTAATTATTATGAGATAGAAGCGAAGGTTTCCAGTAATTCAGGTAAACTGCCGCGTCTGCATTACAGCAGTTTAATCAGGCTTGTACAGTCACCGTCTGAAGTTCCGCTGCATGATAATGTTGATTTAAACAACACACACAATCTCACAGGATCAACTTTTTACCAGGACGGTACCTTGTTTCACGGGCCTAAATTCCAGGGCATACAGCAGGTATTGAATATCAGTGAACAGGGATTGACACTGGAATGCCTGCTGCCCGAAATTACACCTGCAGAACAAGGACCGTTTGTGTCAAATAATTTCAATCCATTTGCGATGGACCTAGCCTTTCAGGCAATGCTGATTTGGGTCTGGCGTTTTCACAAGTCCGGAAGCCTCCCTTTGAGCATGGAGATGCTGGAGAATTTCCGGCACGTTCCTTATAGGGACAGGTTTTACCTGAGCATGTCCGTAAACAAAAATTCAGCAAGCGCCATTAAAGCCGACCTGTTTCTGCATGACCAGCATGGATTATTATACTCCAGAATCACAGGTGCGGAGGTTACTATAAGTCAGTCGTTAAACAGTTTATTTGGAAAAACGACTAAAAGTATCAGCTGACACAATAAACATTAATGCAACCTATTGCCGTCATTGGCCTGTCCTGCCTTTTTCCGGAAGCAGATACCCCCGAAAAATTCTGGAAAAACCTGCTGCAGCAAAAAAATTCCTGTACTCCGGCCAAACAAGAAAACCTCGAGGCCGATCCTTCACGTTTTTCAGCTGATACAAAAGGGACGCCGGATAAATTTTACAGTTCCCGCGGCGGTTACATCAGGGATTTTTCGATGGATGCGGATGGTTTCCTATTGCCTCCGGAAACCATCAACTTAAAATCTTTTTCATCTGAAAAAGATTCTGACTGGGGAAATTCCCATATTTCCGGACTTCCTGCTTCTATTGTTTCACAGGCTTTAGGTTTGTCCGCGACCAGTTTTGCTCTGGATGCCGCCTGCGCTTCTTCCTTGTACTCTGTTGCTTTGGCCTGCAATTACCTGCATAGAGGTAAAACTGACCTGATGCTGGCGGGTGCTGTGAGCGCGGCTGATCCGTTTTTTGTGAATATGGGATTTTCAATTTTTCAGGCATATCCGGAACCAACTGAAAACAGCATTCCGCTTGATAACAACTCCGGAGGCTTATATGCCAGCCAGGGTGCAGGAATGTTTGTACTAAAGCGCCTTGTGGACGCGGAACGTGATAGAGACAGGATTCACGCAGTCATTTCCGGAACAGGCTTGTCAAATGACGGACGGGGTCAGTTTGTACTAAGTCCAAACTCCAAGGGTCAGCTTCTGGCTTTTCAAAGAGCATATCAGTCTTCCGGAGTTTCTCCCCAACAAATTGACTACATTGAATGCCATGCCACCGGAACACCTTTGGGAGACAAGGTGGAGCTTGATTCAATGGAACAATTTTTTGCGCCGACTGATCTTGCTGAGGAAAAGAAAACAAGACCGCTTATCGGTTCAGTAAAATCTAACCTGGGACACATGCTGACTGCTGCAGGAATGGGCGGGATGACAAAAGTCATATTGTCGCTGCAGCAGGGAAAAATCCCGGCAACGGTTGGAGTTGAAGAACCAATGAGTTCAAAAAATAATGGAGTCTCAGCAAACCAGATTGTCCTGCAGACTACAGAATGGCCGCATAAAAAATCAGAAAGACGGGCTGCGGTGAGCGCGTTTGGATTCGGAGGCACCAACGCTCACCTTGTTTTTGAAACAGCAAATAACAAGGGCCGGAAATCGAAGCCAAAGATTTCTAACAGAGGAAAATCTTCGCAGACCATGGCCATTGTTGGAATGGAAGCCATTTTTGGTGGCTGTAATGGTTTGCATGAATTTTATCAGACTGTATATGACGGCAAACAGCATTTTCGCTCATTGCCGCCGGAACGCTGGAAAGGAATAGAAAAACAAGCTGTTTTCAGTGAGCTGCCGCAGGGTGCATGGCTGGATTCCTTTGAAATCGATTTTATGCGCTTCAAACTGCAGCCCAATCCAAAAGAACACCTGATTCCTCAGCAATTACTGGTGCTGGAAGTTACAGACAGGGCAATTAAATCCACAAAACTGCAGGAAGGACAGAATGTTGCCGTAATGGTGGCCATGGAAACTGAGCTTGAAATTCACCGTTTCAGGGGCAGGGTCAATCTTTCTTCCCAGATTGAAGACAGCCTCAAAGATGCCGGAATTGTATTAAGTGATTCGGAGCACAAACAGTTGGTTGACACAGCCATGGACAGTTTATCCGGGGAAGTGCCCATCAATCGCTTTACCAGCTTTATCGGAAACATAATGGCCTCAAGGATATCATCTCTGTGGGATTTTTCCGGCCCAGCCTTTACTGTTTCCGCGGAAGAAAATTCCGTCCCCAGAGCGCTTGAAATTGCTCAAATGCTGTTGGATGAGCAGAGTGTTGAAGCGGTTGTAATTACTGCTGTTGATCTCGCCGGGAGTCCGGAGCAGGTGATGCTGCGTCAAAGAAAATTCCCGATCAATTCAGGAAAATCAACTCTCAGTTTCGATCAGAGCGTCAACGGCTGGATGATAGGAGAAGGTGCAGGAACAGTTGTTTTAAAGAGCAGAGAGGACGCGATAAAAGACAAAGAGCAAATATACGCTACAGTGGATGCGGTCGCTTTTTCTTCGGGTATTTCCAAAGCATCTGTTGAATCTGCCGCAAGTCAGGCCATGAAGAACTCCGGTTTAAAACCTGATCAAATTGGCATGCTGGAGGTTTGCGGAAGCGGAAGAGAGTTTGATGATCAAACCGAGATGCAGGGACTGATCAAATCATTTTCGGGAAAAAGCAGGACTTGTGCGCTTGGCGGAATCAAGGCCAATATTGGACACACATTTGCCGCGTCAGGAATGGCAGGATTAATTAAATCCGCTCTTTGTCTGCACCATCGTTTTATTCCCGGAGTTCCAAACTGGGAATCCCCAAAAAACGAACTGAGTTCCGGAAATCAATTTTATGTTCCGGAGGAGTCGCGACCCTGGCTGATACAGCCCGGAATTACAAGAAGACACGCGTCTATCAGCGTAGTTGGACAGGACCAGCTTTGTTCGCATGTGATTATATCAGAGGCGCCAGTTGAGTTGCGCAAAAAGATAGAAATTGCCGAACCCGGAGATTTGCGTTTATTCCCGTTAGGTGGACAGGACATGACGGAAATAAATAACGTGATTAAGGAACTGGAAAATGATCTGAACTCCGGACAGGAGCTTGTATCGATTGCTCATAAATTTTTTCTACGCTACAAAAAAAACAACACCAGATTTGCCGCGGTACTGCTAGGTTCGTCTCGTGAAGAATTAAAGAAAGAAATTGATTCGGCAAAATCCGGAATCGAAAAATCATTTTCCGGAAATAGTGACTGGAGCACACCCCGGGGCAGCATGTTTACAGCGGCTCCATTGTCCCGGGATGGTAAGGTCGCCTTTACATATCCCGGAGGTTTCAGCGCCTATGTTCATTGCGGCCGTTCCCTTTTCCAGATGTACCCCGGATTGCATGAGCTGGATAAAAAGCTGATGAATCAGACCGGACCTGCCGATAAACGGCAAGGCAGCAATTATTTGTGTGAGCTTTTGCAGGAACAGCGGCTTTATCCACGAATGATGAGTCGCCTGAATGATGACCAGTTAAAGGATTTACAGCAGGATTTTTTCCACACTCCAATCGCAATGTTCGAAAGCGGAGTCAGCTCTGCGGTGCTGAACACGCATGTTATGCGTAAAGGTTTTGGTCTGGAACCTGACATTGCTTTTGGTTACAGCATGGGTGAAATTTCAATGCTGTATGGACTTGGTGTTTGGGAAAGCATGTGCAACATGAGCCATGTTTTGAATACTTCCAGCCTCTTCAAGGAAAGGCTGGCAGGACCGATGAATGCCGTACGTGAAGCATGGGAACTTAAGCCGGATGCTTTCCAGAAGGAGACACTCTGGGGCAGTTACACAGTAAAGCTGCCTGCCGTGGAAGTCCAGGCTGCCGTGGACAAGGAACCTCATGCTTATTTAATCCTGATAAATACCCCTCGAGAAGTAGTAATCGCCGGAGAGCCTACTGCATGTATGCGTGTCTGTGAGATGCTTGGTGAACAGCCAACTCCGATTCCTGTAACAGATGTTGTGCATTGTGATCCGGTCAAAACTGAATATGAAGAAATAAAACGAGTACATACAGATAAAGTTATCGAAAGTCCGGAAATTGATTTTTATTCAGCAATTGATTACGGAATTTCGAAACTGGACACTGAAACACTTGCACACAACATTGCCTCTATCTACGGAAGAACGGTTGACTATAGCCGGCTTATAGAAAAAGTTTACCAGGATGGCGCAAGGATTTTTGTTGATTTAGGACCGCGCACTACCTGTTCAAAGTGGATCAGCGAAACTTTGGAAGCAAGGCCTCATATCTCCATTAGTGTAAACCGCAAGGGTACCGACAATCGTGCCATGATTCTTCAGGCGCTTTCCAGCCTGGTCAGTCATCGCGTACCTGTCAATCTTGATCCACTTTTTCCGGAAATCCCAATTCAGCCTGCAAAGCAGCTCCTGCAAACAATCAGGCTTGGAGGAACACCAATACAGGAAGTGTTTGCAAATGGCATAGAAGGACTTGATCTTAGCGCCAAGGAAAAAACCAAGGCTGAACCATATATAAAGCCACAGCCTGTCACAGTTCCCCCTCATACGAATGTTCAGTCTCTTCAAATTTCAGATCAATCAGCAATCCAACAGCAAATTCCTGTTGTATCAGGACCTTCAAAAGCTTTGATGGGCACAGTTCCAAATGTAACCGCAAATGAATTGCCTCCCATGAGCATCTCATCTATTGCAGGTTTTCCTGGTGAATATGGTTCCAGAAGAAATGCCTCCCACACCGCCTTTCTGAATTTGAGGCAGCATGGTATGAAGCAGTTTGCAGGCATTATCAGTTCCATGATGGGGACTTCATCCCAGATCAGCACAGGTCAACTGCCCTTAACTGAAATAATCCCTGAACAGAAATCTGTGAGCATTCCGGAACAGACTGCAAGACATATAAAAGCAGTTTTTGATTATCAGGATTTAAAGGAACTTGCCGGCGGCAGCATCTCCAATGTTTTTGGCGCTGAGTACAAGGCAATTGACAGCTACAGAAGATGTGTGCGGCTGCCGATTGAACCATATTTACTGGTCAGTCGAGTGACAAAACTTGACGGCAAGCTGGGAGAATTCAAACCCTCAACTGTCACAACAGAATACGACATCCCACAAAACGCCTGGTACACAACCGATGGACATATCCCATGGGCTGTTGCTGTTGAGTCCGGTCAATGTGACTTGCTGCTGATCAGTTACCTTGGGATTGACTTTGAATGCCAGGGTGAAAAAGTGTACCGCCTGCTGGACTGCACCTTGACTTACCTGGACGACATGCCGCTGGAAGGTCAGACTTTACGCTACGAAATTTCCATTAACTCCTTTGCCAGGCATGATCAAAACTTGTTGTTTTTCTTTAATTATGAGTGTTTTGTAGGTGACAAAATGGTGCTGCGAATGGACAACGGATGCGCCGGTTTTTTCTCCGATGAAGACCTGGCCCAGGGCAAAGGGGTGATTCACACTGACCAGGAACTTGAAGCAAAAAAGAAAGCAGAGAAACTTCATTTCCCTCAGCTTCTGCATTGCACAAAATCAGCTTTCACGCGAAAGGAACTGCTGGAAATTTCAGCAGGAAATCCTGCCGGATGTTTTGGCGATGAATATAACCAGCATGGAAAAAATCCTTCACTGAAAAATGCTCCGGACCAGTTCCTTATGTCAGATCGTATTCTCTCTGTGGAAGCACATGGCGGCTCCTTTGGACTTGGTTACATCGTCGCGGAAAAGGATTTAGCTCCGGATGACTGGTACTTCCCATGTCATTTTAAGGATGATCCTGTGATGGCAGGTTCACTGATGGCAGAAGGCTGCGTACAACTGCTTCAGTTTTTCATGCTGTATATTGGTATGCAGACCCTGGTTGAAGACGCCACTTTTCAGCCCATTCACGATTTGCCGCAAATAGTTCGCTGCAGGGGACAGGTAATCCCAGGGGATCCAAAAATGAAATATCAGGTTGAAGTCAAGGAAATTGGCCTTGAACCACACCCATACGCGATTGCGGATGTTGATATTCTGGTAGGTGAAAGAATCGTGGTTGATTTCCGAGACCTTGGAGTACAACTGGCAGAAAAGACTTCTCATGCGCGTGTCACAAAAAATCAGCGCACCGAGTTTAAAAAAGAAGACACAGCTCAGCTGCAACAAAAAAAGGAAACACAAACATCAAGCCGTCAGCTTGCCGCGGATGAGCAAATGGTCTGGGAATTTGCATTGGGTGATGTTGACAAGTGTTTTGGTTCTGACTTTTCCATTTATAAAGGTCGTTCAATGCAGCGCAATCCTAACGGAGATTTTCAGTTAGTTTCCAGGGTGTATGATTTGATGGGCACACGAATGGAATTTGACAAGCCGATGAGTCTTGTCAGCGAATACGATGTGCCTGAAGATGCTTGGTATTTTCTTGATAATTCACATCCGGCAAACATGCCGTATTCGGTATTGATGGAAATTGCCCTGCAATCCTGTGGATTTCTGTCCACACATTCCGGAGCAATATTGTCTTTTCCGGAGCTTGATTTATGCTACCGCAACCTGGACGGAAACGGCACATTACTCAGTAATCCTGACTTGCGAGGCAAGACAATTGTGAATGAGGTTGAACTTCTTTCAACAGTTTCATCCGGAGACACAATCATACAAACACACAGCTTTTCCCTGAGCTGTGATGGTCAGCAATTTTATCATGGTAATACCATGTTTGGTTATTTTACCAAGGAAGCGCTTGCGGCTCAGGTGGGATTGGATAGCGGTAAATCGGCCTCTCCATGGATTGAAAATAATCCTCAGGTACAGTCCGAAAATCTGGATTTAAACTCAAATGATTTCAGGAACATTCTAGGTGAACACAGTACACGTCCACATTTGCGTCTGTCTTCCGGGCAACTTACATTCTCAGATGAAATTGTTCTTGTTGCAAATGGTGGGAATTACGGGAACGGTTACGCGTATGCCCGAAAGGAAATAAATCCGAACGACTGGTTTTTTCCATGTCATTTTTATCAGGATCCTGTAATGCCCGGTTCACTTGGAGTGGAGGCAGTTATACAGGCACTGCAGGCTTTCGCAATTTTTCAGGGTCTGGGGAACTCCTTCCGGAATCCACGTTTCTCACCTGTTTTGAATAAAGTGATCTGGAAATATCGTGGACAAATTATACCAACAACAAAGTATATGCAACTGGATCTGCATGTAAAAATCATTGAGAAAAATGATAAGCAGGTGATCCTGACCGCGGATGCAAATTTATGGAGGGAAGATCTGAGAATTTATGAAATTTCCGACATTACGGTGGGAATATCAGAAGAAGAACAATAAACTGTTCATGAAAAAAATCATTGCCTGCAAAATGAAGCATGATTCATTAGAGCCCGCTGATATTCAGAGAAGATTTAGTCGGAGGATAGCAAACTCCGCCACCCCAGCATCCCTGGAATGATACTTCCAGAACCCCTTTCGTCTTAGCTTTGTTTTTTGGTGTAAGCATCAAAGTTGTCTCCACCACATTGTAGTAAACTTCGCTTAACCCAAAGAATTCGTCGTATTTCATTACAGCAGGAGGGAATTGAATTTGATCGATGAAAAAATCTTTGCTGCTGAAAACAAATTTGTCTTTGTATAAATAATAATTTTCAGAAATTTCCCAACGTACAATTGCTTCGTTTGGGCCAATTACAATGTGGTCAATCGCAAAGGCTTCTTCAACATCAAGCAGATCAGAATCAGGAAATATTTCCTTTTGCGCATGCACTGAAAATGCTGTAATACACAGAATAATCAGTAAAATAATAATTTTGGATGATGCCCTGAATGCCATAGCTGAACTTTCCTGTTGATCAAATAATAGTTAATCAACCAGTAATATCTCAAGAAATCTTTTGCTAATGTAATTTTAATCGAAATTATTCCGTGTGTTCGGTTGTACTGAAAGTAAATGATGATACTATTCCATCATCATCAAATTGAATTACCAGATCCTTTGCTTTTCTTTCACCAAACAAGGCGTAATCATAATTGCCATAAGTCCATGCCGGCTGTCCATCCTGAACTCCGGAAAGCCATGGGGAGCCGAATAACCGGTGAATTTCATTTTTTGTAGTCACTCCAATCTTGATCTTTGGAACATTTTGTTCCGGAAAATCTTTCCCTAGTGTAATACATGCGGAAGAAAAGAGGACCACAAAGAAAATTATTATCAATAATTTTACTGCGTTTTGAAAATTTGTATTTTGAAAATATGATTCAATATTTTTTTTAGTTCCCATAATGTCCTCATTTTTAGTTTAAGTTTATTTAGTTAGTGATCTTTGATGCTTCTGCAACCATAGCAATAATATGGTGAAATTTCCAAAACTGTTACAAAAAACCCTGTTGCTGAAAGCTGATGAACTTCATATCTGACCACAGTCCAGCTATCAACGAAAAATCATTTAGACTGAACTATTTCATGCGGCATTTCTGAAACGTACCGCGGCTTTTCCACTGGACAGAATTTTTCGCATGTCTGACGAGGCTGACTGAAAAGAATTATATTTCCCTAGGTGCCATAAAATCAAAGACGCAAGATAGAGCAGAGCATCACTTGTGGCATTGCCGGCACCTTCCAGAGCTTCAAGCCCTTCTTTTGCCGCAAGTTTAGCGATATCAGCGTTTTTGTCATTCGGACCAAATTCACTGTCTTTCTCCGACAGCAGTGCTTGAGGAATTGGAACCATTCGGTTATCCCTCTTAATTCCAATTTCTGATGGATCCGCTTCAACAACCTGTTCCTTACCCTGGTCATAGAAACGTATAAACTCACCCCGTTTACGCAGTGAGGGAGTAACCCCGCCCTCCGTACCTCTTAACAGCAGCATGGAATTAAATCCGGAGTGTCGAGCCAGCATTGTATAAACAGGCGGATATGCATTGTGCACATATCCTGTAACCAAATGAGTTTTGCCGCGTCCCCGAGCTGGTCCGGTTAGTACCTCAGCTGTAGAAATTGCAGTCCGTTTTACTATTTTTTTACGTAATTCATCCAACTCAAAAAGGCTAGGACAATAAATGCTTTGATCAAAATATGCCCAGCCTGTGCCGGGATCAATCAATTGCCTGCACACTTCATCTGCAGAAAGATTTACGGATAGGCCTGCTTCGCGTAAAACCTGGCTGTGTGTGACACCAAATTTTGGAGCGACTGTGTCTCTTCCGTGTGATACAGCAGCTACTCCGGATTCCGCCAGCAGTGCGGGCAAAAAGGGTGAAGAAGGAAGGCTGCGACTGAAACCATTGTAAGGATCAGCTATGTCCACCAGTTCATCCACATCCGTTTTAAGCAGGATTGTTTTGTCAAGTATGCCCTGAAAAATGCCTTTGTTCTCATCTTCCGTCTCTCGTTTTACACGCAAACCAATTAAAAATACCGCAGCCTGCACAGGGTCAGCCATGCCTTCCAATACAATCTGCATCCCGGCACGTGCTTCTTCAAACGAAATGCTTTTGCTGAGTTCCGGACCGGTAGCTACCCGCTGGATGATGGAGGTCATCGTCTTTTCCGGATTTTCCAGCAGTCTGTTGAGATCAGATGTCATTGGATTATACTCATATTGGACACAGTACCAGCTGTGCAACTGGATGGTGGAATCAAGAACAGATTTTAACAATTGATTATTGAGCAATATTCAGATTGCCGTCTTGATAACGAAGAACATCTATATCGCCCTGTGCATGAACTCTGACCACTGTCCTCTGTGAAAGCCAGTCTGGAATAACTCGCAACACACTTGAACATCCCTCAACCTCAATTAATCGATCTAGGTGAAAATGACCAACAAAATACTGGTCCACTTTTGGAAGCACAGAGTTTGCGAATTCCTTCATTTCCTTTTCAGGAAAGCGGATTTTGAATTCTTTATTGGAATCAACCAGCTTTGCTTCCAACTGCTCTGCAATCCAGCGGGCTAACTGCGCGGGCATTATCCTGAATAATCCTTCAAAGGCCCAGTTCCGGGACAGGGCTTTCCAGCGCAAATATTGACGGTCATTATAATTGATGCTATCTCCGTGGATAAATCCATAACGTTTGCTGCCCCAGTTCAAATACCAGTCGTTGTGTATAAAATGAGTGAAAGGGAGGCTCTGTTTCCAGCGTTCTGTAAATTTACGAGGCAGCAGCATGTCCCTGTTTCCCGCAATGAACACAACGTTGCAGCCTTTATCTTTCAGGCGCTGAAATCCTGACATAACTTTGCGGTGCATGCCTGTCCAGAACTTTGGAGGAGCAAGCCAGATTACAAAAAGATCCCCAAGAAACACCACCGTGTGCGGATTTTCCAGCTGAGACAGCATCTCCGCAAATTCTGTGGCAGGCGCAGATTTTTCATCCAGATGTGAATCTGTGACTATGTACAGCAAACCATCTGGATTTGATACATTTAGTTCAGGCATCTTATTCAATCTATAAAGTTTAAATTTTGAACCCTAGAACTTTTAGTCTTGGATGTCAACTCAAAAGAACAGTTAAACACTGTTAAACTGAATTCCCGGACTAAGATGTTCTTCCCGGTGGTTTTCAATTCAGCCAATAATTCATAATGCTTGTAAATCATCCAACATTTATTTTATTTTAATAAAAATGGTGGAGTAGAGTTTGATTATTAAGTTTTACATTGTATATACACAAATATCTTATGTAAAAGGATCATAGAGTATGGATTTTTTTGCTGAAGTAAGATTGCGAAACAAATCGAATTGCTGATGCAGTAGTTATTCTATCTCAATTGTTAACTTTAAAAAGTTGTTCTGATGTGTTATATGAAAAAGTGAAAAGAAATAAAGCATATTTTTTGTAATTCAATTAGCTTCAAACAAATTATAAATGTTTCAGGACTTTTGGAGATTGAGAGAAGCATATATCAGGGGACTCCTTTGCTGTAACTTCCTCTTTGCAAGCTGCCAACTCCCATTAACTTCCACACCGGCGCCAGTCACAACACCCATTTCGAGTGAAACTGTCCTCCCTATCCCAATTATTGTTCAAACTGCCAACCCTGTGATTCATGGATTAATTTGCGAACAACTGGAGCAAAGCCTTACCATTCGTCCATATACTTGTGTTGTCGAGCCGAGCGATGAAAAGGTTCAAAGATTAACGGTGGAAATCGAACTAAGTGATTCTCAGCTTGATTTTGGGAGGAACCTGGGTTTCTCAACAGTTACAGCAGGTACACTTCTACTGGTGACTTCTAGCGCGAGAGTCGATTACTCTTTCACACTCGAAGTACCTGGAGTTCCCACAAAAAAACTCAACACACATAGTACGGGACGAATTGGACTATGGTTTATCCTCCCTCCACCAAAAGGTTTGATCTTTACTTCCGTGGGCACGCTTTTCAATTCCTCTGGAGCTCCTGACATGCTTCAAGACACCTGCTTTTCAGGCAATGTCTCAAAAGATGAGCGAAAAGCAGATTGCAGGCTATATCGCTTATTTCTCTCGGATAGCCTCAACCAAATATGGCATCAGCTTCAAACTGCTTTGTTTACAGATTCCGAATTAGAGAAATCTTCTGAAGAAATTCCTGAAAAAAGCCTGTTCAGAAAGGAATCCAGGGTTTCATCGTTTCCAGGGGCATCTTCTTCAGACTACGGTTTCCCGGATGACCAGTTATCATTTCTGTGGGGACCGGCATGGTACCTGTCTTTCTATCAAGGGCAGATTGTGGACAATAGTTTTGGGGAAATTGTGCTTAAAGGGATGTATAATTACCGACCATCTTATATTGAGACCCTGGCCATTAGCCGGAAGTTGTCTACCAATCTCAGGAAGATACAGTTTGAGATCGAGGGACAACTTGGCAAGCATTTCGGGATTCAGAAGCATTGGGAAACCAATCTCCTTCTTGTCTTACGGTGGCCTATATTGCAAGACCCAATTCCTGTCAGCATTGCCTATGGAGATGGGCTTTCCTATGCAGAGGAAATCCCAAAGACCGAATTGGCCCTGGGAGAAGTGGACACAAAGCGCTTACTTGCATACTTCATGGTTGAACTGGACATCGGCCTGCCTGTCTTTCCTATGGAACCTAGGATGCTATTCCGCATCCATCATCGTTCAGGAGTGTATGGACTGTATTGCAGAAAAAAATGCGGGTCTAATTTCCCTGCGTTTGGTCTAAAGGTCAAATTTTAGCAAGGGAGCAAACTCACACTCTAAAACCAGGTATCAATGAATTTTCCCTGGAGGTTAGTTTTTGCCTGTTGGGTCTGAAATTGTAAGCAGACACAATATTTATATATTCAGAGTGCTGCTTTAATTCTCGGCAATCTTTGAGGAAAAGTTGTTCAAATTCAAAAATACTTTTGAGAGTAATAGGGAATGTTTCTGCTAAAAGATAAATTATTTGGTAAAAAGTTATTGATCTAAACTATCAAAACTAAATCAGTCTGAGATCAACAATTCAAAGATCCTCTCAAACTCATCCAATGAGTAATAATCAATCTTGATCTGTCCTTTTCCTTCACGGAAATTAATTTCAACTTTGCTTCCAAGGCGGCGCTGCAGCTGCTCTTCAAGATGCTGCAGCTGTATCTCCGTATCCGCTGATGATGCTTTTGTTTCAGAATTGTCCGAAACATCATAATTCTTCTCCGGTCTTTTCGGAAATACTTCAAGATAATCAAGCTTCATCCGGACTTGCCGTTCTGTTTCTCGTACCGACCAGGAATTACGCAAAAGGCGCTCCCGCATCTCCAGCTGCAAAGCCTCATTTTGTAGAGACAGGATAGAACGGGCGTGTCCTGAAGTAATGCGGCCTGTTTCCAGATCATTTTTCAGTGCTGAGGGGAGCTGCAGTAAGCGCAGCATGTTTGCAATTGTGGAACGGTCTTTGCCGATTCTTTTGGCCAGTTCTTCCTGTGTGTATCCATGAATTTGCAGAAGATCCTGATATGACTGCGCTTCTTCAATAACGGTCAGATTTTCTCGCTGAATGTTTTCCAGCAGAGAGACTTCCAGAATTTCATGATCACTCACATTCCTCAACAATACCGGAACCTGAGGAACTTCGATTTGCTTTAATGCGCGCCAGCGACGTTCTCCTGCAACCAGTTCATATCGATTTCGAAGTTCAGGGTGTTTTCTGACAACCAAAGGTTGCAGCACTCCTTGCGTACGGATTGACTGAGCAAGTTCATTCAGAGACTTTTGATCAAAATGTTTTCGCGGCTGGAGAGGATTTGGAACAATATGTTCAGGGGAAACTTGAAGCAGTGAGTCTTGCGGAGAATCCTGGGGTGAGGAGTTAATGTTCATGAACCGTTTATTCCAGCATTCACTGGTTTTTTCAGCATGAGAAAATATTCCTGGTTACCGCTTTTTTTCCCGTAAATTGCGGACTTGGTCTGTCCTGAGACTATGAAACCAATTTTCTCGGCTTCTATTTTAAGTGTTTGCAGGACTCTTTCATGTACTGCTAAATCGCTTACTTTCCCGCGCTTGCCAACTTCATCAATTCCTGCTTCAAACTGAGGCTTGACCAGTGCCAGCATTGATCCTCCATCTTTGAGAAACTTCAAAGCCTTGGGAAAAATTAACCGTAGTGAAATGAACGAAGCATCAATTACCACCAGATCAACGTATTGTCCAAGACGCTCAAATTCAAGATGACGAATGTTAGAACGTTCCAAAGACACCACTCGCGGATTTTTACGCAGATCCCAGGCCAGTTGTCCGTAGCCCACATCGACCGCAAACACTTGTTCTGCGCCTGCCTGGATCAGGCAATCGGTAAACCCTCCGGTTGAAGAACCAATATCCAGTGCAACCATTCCTCCAGGATCTATACCGAAATATTCAAGCGCGGCCTGAAGTTTTACACCGCCACGGCTCACATAAGGCTGGTCCATACCCAGGACCTCCAAATGAGCCCCGGAATCTATCATACGACCGGATTTTCCAGCAGGCTGACCATCAACCCTCACTTTGCCTGCCATCACAAAGGCCTGGGCTTTTTCTCTGGAAGGAGCGAGGTTTTGTTCTACAAGCAGCCTGTCAAGACGTTGTTTCATCCAAGTTGCAGCTTAGCCTTTTTCTGTAAAGGTATAAACACCATCCCAGTCTTTTTCCGGAGGATTCTCCAGGAAAACACCGCAGCGCTTGACATAAGTCTGGGACGGGCCGTCATCAGGATCAATTGTCAGCACTTTTTCAAAACTCTTTAGAGCATCGGCAAAGTTTCTGTCATTATAAAGATTCAGAGCCTTGGAGTATTGTTCCACAACACCGTTCTTTTCGCCGCTTGTCTGGTTCTTTCGTTCCAGTACTTCATGAACAGGAACCGGCTCTTTTTTACCAACCACGCGGATAACGTCCAGCTGTCGGGTGTCAATGTCATCTTTGGTAAGTTCATAGGTGCTTTGAGAAACCATAGTGTAGGTATGATAAAATTTATTAACACCTTCAAGTCTTGCTGCCAGATTTACAACATCTCCCATCATAGTATAATCCATCCGATCAGCCGAACCCATGTTACCCACTACAACAGGACCGCTGCTCATACCCATGCGGGTATATAACATAGGTCGGTTTTGCTCTCGCAGAGTTTTACGCATTTCCTCATTTCGCTTCTGCATATCAATGGCCGCGTGACAGGCGACAGTGGCGTGATCAGGCAGTTCAAGTGGGGCTCCCCAAAAGGCAATGATCGCATCGCCTTCAAACTTATCGATTGTTCCATGATAAGATGAAATAATGTCACACATTGCCGTCAGGTACTCATTCAGCAGCTGTACCAGCTCTTCAGGAGTCAATCCTTCTGAAATAGTTGAAAAACCCTGAATATCAGAAAAGAACGGAGTCATTTCACGCTTCTCTCCGCCAAGCTGCAGCATATCCGGATTTTCCACTATTTGATCAATCACTGTCGGTGAAAGATACTGAGAAAACGCGCCCTTGATAAATCCCTTCTGCTTGCGTTCCATCATAAACAAGTAAAGGTTAATGCAGCCTGTGCTTAAAAAGCAGGCAATCAGAGAATAGCTCATTGAAAAAGCAATTCCATGATATACATACATATAAACAGCAAAGGCGACATATAAGGCAATAATCAGAAAAAATAACGCGTTTTCATATTTTGGTATCATAGTGACCAGCACAAATGCAATAAACAGCATCGCCAGCACTAATACTTCACTTCCGTTACCGGCCGGTCGAATCGGTTGGTTATTCATCAGTGTATAGATTGTGTCCGCGAGAAACTCAATTCCGTAAACTTCTCCGATAGGGCTGGTAAAGATATCGTGGGAAACTTCAGAAGTATCTCCCACCAGGACGATCTTGCCCGCGATCAATTCCTGCAGTTCCTCGGTCTCTTCATCCCACTCATCATCCGGAATGTCTTCGAGGTCAAATAAAATCTCTCCAGCAGATATTCCAGCAGGAGTATCTTTTGCCAAAAACGTTGCAGCGGGCGGAAGTGCAGGCAAGTCAACCCATAAATCATTGAACTGATCCAGGGGCACATTAATATCACCAATAATCAACTTTCCATCTTCCAGCTTCGGTTCCACCCCTTTATACATAGCCAGTGTTTTTATGGCGAAAGGCCAGACGTTATGTTCCTCAATTTGTTCGGGAAAAAAGCGGACCCGCGAAATCTTATTACCGATCAGGGTGTGGTTGGTGTACCCACTTTCTGTTGCCACTTTGAGAGTTTCAGTTGGATAGTTCACTCCTTGAAATTTTCCATCTCCATCAAATTCAAGCTGCGCTACAACAATAGTATTTCCTGCTGTTTCCAATGCTTCCGCAAGCAGTGGATCCTCTCCATATCCGTTTGGGAAATCCATCAACATATCCAGGGCAATAACTTCTGCACCAAGTTTTTTAATTAATGTAGTCAGTTTTGCGATATCCGAACGTTTTAGCGGCCAGCTTCCATACTCATCAAAAAACTCTTCCTCTGTATCAACGATTAAAATGTCATCATAGGCAAACTGAGTTTGATCTGCATCCAAAGTGTTCAATCGAACAATATGGCGGTTTCCAAGAAGCCAGTTTTCTATGGACGAAAATAATTCAAGCCGCTCAGCCGGAATCATCAGCAGAAATAAAGCAAAACTTATCCAAATATCCGGGCGGCGTATCAGCTTATTCATGTTTCTCCTTTAACAAAAGGTATATAGAATTACTTAATCTATTAACAAATTGCACAATCTATGTGAAAACTTAATTCATTATTCAGGAATTGACAATACATTTCCTTGAAGGAAATTTGACACCGGTATTTTTTCTGCTATGTAGTTTCAATACCGAGTGTCACTTGCATGAAGATTAGATTCCAGAATTGTTATTCAGATTCAGTTATGACTTCTGAATTGCTGCTTGGGTGGAAATTAAACTCCAAGATTATCAGATCACTTGAATAATTCATCAATAAGCTGTATTCAGGTGATAGCCTAAAGTTTATAAATGCTCAGAAACTTATATACTGATTGTAACAACAGAGGTAGTGGGCAATGAAAAAGTGGTTATTATTCTTAATAGTTTTCCTTGTTACAGGCATTGTTGAAATAACTGCGGAGTCAGGCATAGAGTGGAAAAATACTGATCAGTCCGGAGTTACGCTATCCACGGTGGAGTCAGCAACATTGCCGGAAATGCTTGGTTCTCTTTTTAAAAAATTCGCTCGCAATCCTGAAAATATACAAATCGATTCATCAGTAAAAGGCATTCCGGAAGTAAACCAAGTACGCGGTAACAATCCCGAAACAGTTCTGAGTCTGCTTCTGACACGCCATGATCTTTCAGTTGTATTGGATCATGGACGTCACAGAATTATGCCACGGAAAAATGTATGGCGGCACCGTCCTTTCAGGAAAAACATGAACACGCCTGTTTCATTGGAAAATGTTCTGCGAGAACTGGCGCGGGCGGGACAGGTTGCATTGCGTTTCAACGCGGAAAAAGTTAGAGAGCGCAAAGTTTTTCGCAGGCTGGATTTTGCATCTGTTGAGGATGCGGTTTTTGATCTGGCGCGACACCAGAACGCGCATGTTGTTTATTATCCTGAACTGCATGTGCTGGAGTGGACTCAGGACCCTTCATTGGTGACAAAGTCTTTCAGCTTCCAGGATGTCAGCCAAAAAGAAGTCCGATCATTCATCAAGGAAATCAGACAGGAACTGGAAGATATACGACTTGTCCATGACACATACATTACTGAAAACACGCTTGTTTTAAGAGGTTCAGAAGATTCAGTCAATTTAACTCTGCAGCTGATAAAACAATGGATCGATCATACTCCGAAAGAATCCGTAGCAGCAGAATCAACATTGCCTGTTTTTAGTGAAGTTGAAACTAGGCAGGATGAACCTGAAGAAATAATCGAAACCAAAATTGTACGCCTACCATTGAATTACTTAAATGTGGGCTCGCAAACAGTGCAGAGCAGCGGGCAGACATTGAAGATCCCGGGTGTGGAAGAAAGCTTGAGAAAAGCGATGCAGCAGAGGCTTGAAGATGAAACAGAAATCCCACAGCTGCGGCCTCAAATTATTCCGGATTTGCTGAGAAACACACTGATTCTGGAAGGCAGCAAATCCCATGTGGAATGGATGGTAAAACTTGTGCGCATTTGGGATCGTCCATTGCCTTTGATCCGGATTGAAGCACACCTGTTTGAAACAAGTGAAACTCAATCCCGTCAATTGGGACTTGAATTCAGAGGAAAAAGTGTTTCCACAGATGGGACAGTCACCGTCACAGACCAAGGCCCTTTCACTGCCGGATTAGCTCTGGGGCCTGGCGCGTCAACACAGGCTTTGAGGGTAGACGCAGTATTGCGTCTGCTCCAGAGTGAGGGGAAAGGTCGTATGCTTTCCCGACCGGTCGTGGTCACCCTAAATAACGTTGAAGCAGAAATGAACAGTGGATCCGTACTGCATATTAAAATTGCAACAGAAAAAACAAGCAGCCTGCAGGAACTGAAGACAGGCATCACACTCAGGGTGACCCCTCGTCTGATTGAGGACAGTGACAATCAAAGCAATGACAGGATTTGGCTGAAAATATACGCGGAAACAAGTAATCCTGTGGAAGGATCCAGCATCGATGGAATTCCACCAATCAACACTCAGCGGGCAAAAACACAAGTCATAGTGAGAGATGGACAGCCATTTTTGCTGGGAGGATTGATCAAAAACAGATCTGGACAAAGCAAATCAGGCGTTCCATTCTTCAAAGACCTACCCCTGCTGGGTCAGTTTTTCCGCACAAGCGGCGCGGACAGCAGTTTCGATCATGTGATGGTATTTGTGACTCCAACTCGAGTATTTGCTGATGATATTCAGAAATTGCCAAAATTTTCTGAAATGGAGCAGATCAAAAAAACATCAGAATAAAATCATGATTTTTTCCAGCAACCTGCTTAAACCACTGCTTTTTATAATTTCATTAATTTACAAAGCTTTAGTTCTATTACGTCTTCAAGGCTACAAAAACGGCTGGCTGAAAACCCATCGTACAAAAACACCTGTGATTTCTGTGGGAAATTTGACTGTAGGTGGTTCAGGGAAAACGCCTGTGGTTGATCTGCTGGTAAAGGAACTTCAAAGCAGGAAAATTAAGCCAGCGATTCTCAGCAGAGGTTACGGAAGAAACAATCCCTCAAGCAAGAAACGTCTGCTTTTTTGTGAAGAAAACAATGTTGATCATCGTGATTTTGGAGACGAACCGTATTTGCTTGCTATGCGAAATCCGGAGGTGCCGGTACATGTGAACAATTCACGGATCGCCGCTGCATATTCAGCTGAAACACAGGATTATCCTGATGTGCTGATTCTGGACGATGCCTATCAGCATCTGGCAATACACCGCGACTTGAATTTGCTGCTGATAGACGCGGAGCGTGGATTAGAAAACCACTCACTAATTCCGCATGGAGTTTTTCGTGAGCATGCTGATCAATGGGTACGTGCAGATGCAATCATTATTACTAAAGCCAACATAGCATCAGCGCATACTGTTTCAGAAATACTCAATAATGAAATGAAGGTCACTTGCCCTGTCTTTACTTTCAATTATGAGGCAAGTGGCTTGACCAGGATGGATGGTAAAACCAGACTGAATATTCAGCAGTTAGATGGCAAGAATTTACTGACCATAGCAGGAATTGCCCAGCCCTCGGGTTTCAGGCGCCTGCTGGAAAATCATGGAGGAAATCTGATCGGCAGTCTTGAATATGCTGATCATCATGATTACAGCATTCAAGATGTACGGAAGATTCTGAAGGAGCAGCAAAATTTAAATCCGGATTATATTGTAACCACAGAAAAAGATGCTGTGAAACTAAGACAGTTTCATGAACTGTCAGATCAGGTCTGGATTTTGGAAATGGAAGTCCAGCCGGAAGATTCATGGCAAGCTTATTTTGACGAATTTCTTGCCTACTTACATAAAGCTTAAGTTGCTGAAAATGTTGACTGGATCAGCATATTCAATTATAATGACCGGTCGCTGATTAACCAGACTGATAAAGGAACTGCATTTGAAAAAAACGCTGCTGAAAAATTTGCATCTGATCAACCCCTGTTCTGAACAGGCATTCATCGAGAATGCTTTTGTTGCAATTTCAGGAGAGACAATTGAAAGTGTGGGAAGCAGCGAACCAGGTGGAGAGTTTGATGCAGTACATGATCTTGGCGGAAAAGTTGCCCTGCCGGGGATGATCAATGCCCATCATCATTTGTACTCCACCCTTGCGGTAGGCATGCCGCTGCCCAAAAATACTACAAGTAATTTCACAGAAATTTTGCAGGAGGTCTGGTGGAAAATGGACCTCGCGCTGGACCATGATTCCACACTAGCAAGTTTTGAAGCAGGGATGCTCGACTCCCTCAAGGCAGGCACAACAACAGTAATTGATCATCATTGCAGCCCCTCATACATCCAGGGTTCACTTTCATTACTTGCAGAGACAGGTGAAACTCTAGGATTGAACACAAGCGTTGCTTTTGAAATAACTGATCGTAACGGAGAAGAAAAATTTGAGGTAAGCCTGCAGGAAAATCTGGATGCCCTGAAGAAATACTCAGGCTCTCCTCATGTGCAACCAACAATAGGCATGCATGCCTCGTTCACACTGTCTGATGAGTCACTGACAAAAATCCATGATGCAGTTACCCAGCATGAGTCGTGGGGAATACACATTCATGTTTCAGAAGATATGGCCGATGAAAAAGATGCTAAAGGAAGAGGCTACAGTTCCGTTCTTGAGAGACTGGATCGGTTTGATCTGCTGAATGAAAACGCGCTGATTATTCATGGTTTGCATATCAAAGAAACTGATGTTGAATTGATCCGCAAACATAACGCCCTGTTCGTTCACAATCCTTCATCTAACGCGAATAACAGGGTCGGCATGACACCAAATCTAAACCTCAATGAACTTTCTTCAGGACTTGGAACCGATGGCATGCAGGCAAACATGCTTCGAGAAGGAAAAGAGGGAATGCTGATTCGGAGCTCACACCTCCAGGGAGGTGCAGCAAGTGCGGATTACATGCAGCTCTTATTTGACAACAACCCAAAAATTGCCTCAAAACTTTTTGGTAGAAAACTTGGACGAGTTTTGCCCGGATATCAGGCAGACCTGGCAATTTTTGATTATTCGCCCAGAACCCCGATCTCGGAAACCACCATTTTTGGACACGTCTTTTTTGGACTGAGTGAACCTCCAAGTGACGTTATCACAAGAGGAGAGTTCAGAATAAAAGACAGGCAGCTGCTCAATCATTCTGAAAAAGAAATAAAAGCAAATGCTGTTTCGCAGGCAAAAAAGCTTTGGAGCCATTTCTGAAAAAAATTTTCCATCACTGATAAAACATGGCTGAACTAATTCCCCATCCTTTCGGCTCTCTGATTAAACGGATGTTTGCTGAATTGGAAACCACGGACTCAATTTTTGATTATCCTGCGAAGAAATTTTTTACAGGAATTTATGCTAAAGATTATTCTGTAAAATTTCATGGTAAAAATTCTTCCTCTCCACTTGGACCTGCTTCCGGACCTCAAACACAAATGGCACAAAATATTTTGCTGTCTTGGCTGGGAGGTTCCAGGATCATGGAGCTCAAGACTGTGCAGGTGCTGGATGAACTGGAAATTCCTCGTCCGTGCATTGACATGCAGACCGTAGGCTACAATGTTGAGTGGTCACAGGAATTAAGAGTAGAGCAGTCACTGCACGAGTATGTCAAAGGCGCAATGCTGATTCAAATCCTGCAGGCTAGCGGGAAACTTGAGCTGACAGCAAACTTTGGAGATGTGCTTTACGATATGAGTGTCGGATATGATCTTGAGGGAATCAAGTCTGAGAAAGTTAGTGTGTTTATCAAGAAAATGAAGGATGCTTCCGAAGTCGTTGAACATTACCGCAAACAAATTCCGGAACAGTACAGGCAATACAGGGAGCTGGATTTTCAAACAAAACTTTCCGACACACTGACCTTAAGCACTTTCCATGGCTGTCCTCCCGATGAAATTGAAAAAATCATTGATTATCTTTTCCATCAGCATGGCTTGAACTGCATCATCAAACTCAATCCAACACTGCTTGGCAAAGAAAAAGTGCAGCGCCTGCTCAACGAAATGATGGGTTACAAGGACATTACTGTTCCAGATGAAGCATTTGAAAATGATACAACATGGGAACAGGCACAAGGATTTGTGGAGCGCCTCGGTCAAACAGCAAAATCGCTTGGACTTGGATTTGGTGTCAAATTTAACAATACGCTGATTGTGGAAAACCGTCGTGATTTCTTTCCGGAAACAGAAAAAGTTATGTATCTTTCCGGAACTCCTCTGCATGTATTGGGAATCAATCTGGTACAGCAATTCCGGGAAAGATTTGGAGACGAGTTCCCCATTTCATTCTCTGCCGGAATTGACAAAACCAACTTTGCTGACGCCATTGCCTTAGGGTTCACGCCAATTACAGTTTGCAGCGATTTACTGAAAGTCGGCGGATACAGCCGCAGCAGCGCATATTTCAAGGAGCTAAACTCACGCATGGACAAGCTGAATGTAAGTGACATTGAAAGCTACATTCTCAAAGCTTATGGAAATGCCGAACAGGCACTGGATGACATTGGTTTGGGTTCCGGAAATGCTTCCGGTAATGTTTTCAGGGAAGCACTCAAGGAGTCCGAAAGTCCCTTTGACTTCAGAGCTCTCCGGAAGATTTCAGGAAATGAAATTGCAGACAAACTGCTTTCTGAGGTTAAGCTGCTGAACACCAAAACTTATGTGGAACAGGTTAGCGAGCACGCCCGCTATTGTTTTGAGAAAAATTCTACACCGCCAAAGAAAGTTGGAAGCATGCTTGAATTATTCGACTGCCTGACCTGTGATAAATGCATTCCCGTCTGCCCGAATGACGCTAATTTCGCACTGCAAATTCCCCCAGACGAAACAGAAGTTCTGGTGTTTGAGCAGGATAATGATCGATGGTCCGTCAATGAGAGGAAAACACTGAAACTGGAAAAGAAATACCAGATAGGAAACTTCGCGGATTTTTGCAATGAATGTGGGAACTGTGACATTTTCTGTCCTGAAGACGGCGGACCGTTTGTGCTCAAACCAAGATTTTTTGGATCCCTTGAATCTTTTCAAAACTTCAGCAGTCATGATGGGTTTTTTATTGAAAATAAAAAAGACACAGAAACCGTCTGTGCACGATTTGACGGTCAAGAATATCACCTGTCAATTAATGGTGACTCCGCCAACTATTCCGGGCCGGATTTTAACATCAGTTTTTCCATAGGCGATCCGGAAAACACCATTTCAGGAAAGGCAAAAAGTAGTGTAAATTTTGAAAATTATGAGATAATGCGAATGATGAGAACTGCTGTTACAGGTTCAGGCAGCGTAACTTACTCCAGTTTCTTGTAGTATTATTTTGTCAGTCAGCTTACGTAAATTTAGCTGGTCTCTGAGTACATGGTTAAGTCTGATTTGTTATCACACTCACAATGAGATGAATTATGTTAGCCAAATCACGAGTAGCAGCGATCCTGCCTGTTGTTGATCTGGAGGGGGCAAGGAAATTTTACGAGGATAAACTTGGACTTCAGGCCGGCGATTCGCCTGGAGGAGTTATGTTTGAATGTGGCCGGGGAACCCAGCTGGTACTGTATCAGCGGGACACACCCACAAAAGCTGATCACACAGCAGCAGGCTGGGAGGTTGATGATGTTGAAAAGGTTGTGCATGACCTTCGGGAAAAGGGCGTTGTCTTTGAAAAATATGACATGACTGACGAGAGTGGCATTGCTACAATGGGTGGCGTAAAAGGGGCATGGTTCAAGGATCCTGAAGGTAACATCCTGTCTGTGGTTCAATTTGAGTGAATTGCCCTGAACAGTATGTCATACGATGTAAGACTAGCTGCAAAACTTGATGAATATTTTGAAGGGCGTGAGGATGTTGAAGTCAGGAAAATGTTTGGAGGCCTGTGTTACATGCTTTCAAGCCACATGTGTTGTGGGATCATTGGGGAAACTCTGATTGCCCGTGTCGGCCCTGATTCCTACTCTGACTGTTTAGCAAAACAGCATGTCAAAGAAATGGATTTTACAGGCAAAGCCATGAAAGGAATGGTTTGCGTTTCTCCTGATGGAATTAAGCAGGATTCTGAGTTAGCTGCGTGGTTGGGATTTTGTGAAAAATTTGTGAAGACTCTTCCGCCAAAAAAACAAAAAGATAAAAAATAACACATTTCAATTCAAATCTTAAACATAGATGAGCGCATGATTTGCTATTTGCAAAATAAGGAGAAGTATGGAATTTAAGTTAAACGGAAATACAATTCCGTATGAAGGTGATCCGGAAATGTCACTGATGACATATTTGAGGGATGAAGAGGGAATTATTTCACCCAAGGACGGCTGCGCTCCTGAAGGAGTATGCGGATGTTGTACCGTATTGATGGACGGAAATCCTCTCAAAGCATGCATCGCGCCGATGAGACGCATTGAAGGAAAAGAAATCGTCACAATGGAGGGACTTGATGAAGACAAAAAAGAAACTGTTGTAAAGGCATTCGCAAAAGAGGGTGGACTGCAGTGCGGATTCTGTACTCCAGGAATCATCATGAAAATCTGGCCCCTGTTCAATCAGCCATTTTTGACAGAAAAGGAAGTTGACAAGGCATTGAACAGCAACTTATGCCGCTGCACAGGCTACAAAAAAATTACCAAATCATGTCTGGCTGCGGCAGAAGCACTGCGAAACAATGGAGACTATGTACTTCCAGAATACAGCGGCAAAGTTGGAGAGAGCCTGCCGAAATATGATTCACTGAGGCTGGCAACCGGTGAAGCGCCTTATGTGGCAGATTTGAAGGTTGACGGGATGGTGCACGGCGCCTTGAAATTCAGTGAACATCCCAGGGCAAAAGTTCTGAAAATCAACACTGCCAATGCAGAAAAAATGGATGGCGTACTGAGTGTTTTTACTGCCGATGATATTCCCGGTGAAAGATTCACAGGCCTGATTGTCCAGGATTGGCCCTTGATGGTAAAAGAAGGAGAAACAACACGCTATGTGGGAGATATACTGGCTGGGGTTGTCGCGGAAACAGAAAAAAATGCACGTGATGCTGCTGCCTTGATTGAAGTGGAGTATGAGGTACTGACACCCGTTATCGATGCTTCTGAGGCTCTGAAAGATAAAAGTCCAAAAATACATGAAAGCGGCAACCTGCTTTCTACCACTGAAATAAAAAGGGGGGACTGCATTAAGGCAGAGAAAGAAAGTGCTTTTGTCTCAAAAGGCACATACAAAACACAGCGTATCGAACATGCATTCATGGAGCTTGAGTGCTGTGTGGCAAAACCTCTGGGAGATGGAATTGAAGTCTATTCACAGGGCCAGGGAGTTTATGAAGACAGGAACAGCATCAGTAAGATTCTAGGACTCCCCCTGGAAAAAGTATCTGTTTCATTGATGCCGAATGGTGGGGCATTTGGCGGGAAGGAGGATATTTCAGTGCAGGGCCACGCCTCTTTGTTTGCTTACCTGCTGCAGCTTCCTGTACGGGTTATACTGACTCGTCCGGAATCACTGCTTATGCATCCCAAGCGTCATCCGATGTCAATGGAAATGTCGATGGGTTGTGATAAACAAGGTAAGATGACATTTGTCAAGGCAGACATCATCGGAGACACAGGGGCATACGCTTCGGTAGGAATGAAAGTACTGGAGCGCGCTGCCGGACATGCTACCAGTGTCTATTCCATTCCTGCGGTTGAAATCCTGAGTCGTGCAGCTTACACAAACAATGTCCCCTGCGGCGCCATGCGTGGATTTGGTGTGAATCAAATAAATTTTGCAGTTGAAAGCTGTCTTGATGAATTATGTGAAAAAGGCGGATTTGACCGCTGGCAAATACGCTACGACAACACCCTCAAACCAGGAGACCGAACCTCAACTGGTCAGAAAATTACTTCCGGAATTGGAATTCAGAAAACTTTGCTGGCCGTGAAAGAGCAATTTCAAAACGCAAAATATGCCGGAATTGCGTGCGGCATGAAGAACACTGGAATCGGTAACGGTGTGGCAGATGAGGGCAAGGTGAAAGTGGTTATTGATTCTCCCACAAAAATTACAATTCATCATGGCTGGACGGAAATGGGGCAGGGAGTTTTCACCATGGCCGTTCAGTTTTTGTGTGAAGCAACAGGACTCAACCCTGATTTAATCTCAGTCAAGGTTGATACATCAAAGGAGGCTCCAGCAGGAATGACAACTGCTTCACGTGGGACTTCAATAATCGGAAACAGTGTTTTGGATGCCGGAGCAAAACTTAAGGCTGATCTTGAAACACACTCGCTCGAAAAATTAGTGGGACGTGAATATGAGGGAGAATGGAAATGCGACTGGACAACATCGATTGAGTCAGAAACAGATGAACCTCAGACGCATTATTCTTACAGCTATGCCACTCAGGTTGTCACTCTGGACGAATCCGGAAAAGTGGACACCGTTTACGCGGCACATGATGCTGGAAGAATTATCAATCCTGTTTTATTTGAAGGACAGCTTGAAGGCTCTGTTCACATGGGACTGGGATACGCACTTTCCGAAAATTTTGAAATGCAGGAAGGCCGACCAAAGCATTTGAAGCTGGGTAAACTGGGTATGATCCGGGCTGCATCAACTCCTAAGATCGTTGTTATTGGTGTTGAGGAGCCTGATGAATTCGGTCCATGTGGAGCAAAGGGAGTAGGAGAGATAGGTCTTGTGCCTACTGCTTCAGCAGTGTCAAACGCGTTTTTCCAATATAATGGAGAACGCCAAAATGAATTGCCCCTGAAGAAAATGACAGCAAAGTCTGCTGCCGCATGATGGAAAAACACAAACTTATCATTTTTGCCTTGGGCGGAAATGAAATTTCCCCGGTAGAAGTTGATCCAAAAACAGGAAAGCTGATCCCACAGGATTTGCCCACACAGTGGAAACGCACAGCCGAAACATGTGAAATAATTGCTGATTTTATAAAAGAAAATCAGGATTACTATTATGTCGTGACCCACGGCAACGGACCCCAGATCGGTAACATTCTTCTACGTTCTGAGTATTCAAGCAAGTATCTTCATAAAATTCCGCTTGATGTCTGCGGGGCCGATTCCCAGGGAGCGCTGGGGTACATGCTGGCCCAGCTTTCCAACTCACTGCAGGTCAGGGGACTGGAAATCCATACCGCGGAAATAATTACTCAGGTCATTGTTGATTCAGACGATCCTGCCTTTGTGAATCCCAGCAAATTCATTGGCCCTCCGCTTACAAAAAAAGAAGCTTCCGGATTAATGAAAAAAAACCCGGACTATTGTGCAAAATTTTATAAAAACGCGGATAGTTCTGAAAGTTCTGTCCCGGAATCATTCTCAGCTGCTGAGGAGAAAATCCGGAACCAGCAGGAAATCTGGCGAAGAGTTGTTCCTTCACCTGTGCCAAAGGGCATAGTGGAAATTGATATGATAGAAGCCTGCTATTTATCCGGAAATATTCCAATTGCGGTCGGAGGTGGAGGAATTCCTGTGGTGAATGTTATACCGAATCAGAATGATGATGGCGAAACTTATGAATGCAATTATGGCATTTCCTACAACCGCAGAGTTCCGGAAAACAAAAAACCTGCCGCAATTTTCAAGGGCGTTGAGGGTGTAATTGATAAAGATCTGGCATCAAGTCTGCTGGCACGCATGATTATGGAACGAGCACAAACACGCGAGCATGAACTGGAGGTTGAACTGGTAATATTAACCAACATTGATGGTGTTAAAATCAATTATCAGCAGCCAAATGAAAAAAGCCTGTCTGAGTTATCGTTGAAGGAAACTACTGAACTGTATGAGTCCGGAGTGTTTCCGGAAGGCAGTATGGGGCCAAAAATAAAAGCAATGATTGATTTTTTAAACTGTGGAGGTAAAAGGTCCTATATCACCAAAGTGGACATGCTTCAGCAAACGATATCCGGAGACGCAGGAACAAGATTCATTAATTGAATATGTAAAAACTTTATTAAAATACCGTGTGATGGATTTTGAATGATCAAATGCACATCAAATGATTCTCAACAAATGATTAATATTTTATGAACGAATTCGAACAATATATTTCAAACATAAAAAACACTGACGCCAGTCTTTTTCAAAAAGACATACTGCTCACTTGGGAAAGTTCTGTTGATGAACTGAAAACCGTTTTGAATATTGCAGACGTGTTAAAATATCTGCACACCAACAACATTTCCGCAAAGCTGTTTGAGTCCGGAATTGCGGTTTCACTTTTCAGGGACAATTCCACACGTACCAGATTTTCTTTTACTTCTGCATCAGACCTGCTCGGCTTGAGTGTACAGGACCTTGATGAAGGTAAATCACAAATTGCGCATGGAGAAACTGTGCGTGAAACTGCCAACATGATTTCTTTTTTATCTGAAGTAATTGGAATCAGAGACGACATGTATCTTGGCGCAGGCAACGCTTATATGCGTGAAGTCGGAGAGGCCATTGACCAGGGCAAAGCTGAGGGGGTTTTGAATCAACGTCCAGCACTGGTCAATCTGCAGAGTGACATGGATCATCCTACTCAATCAATGGCTGACTTTCTGCATTTGACTCACCATTTTGCTACCGCTGATGGAAGCTCCAGTATTGAAAATTTGCGTGGAAAGAAAATTGCCATGACCTGGGCCTACTCACCAAGTTACGGCAAGCCGTTGTCTGTACCACAGGGTGTGATTGCCTTGATGTCCCGCTTTGGTATGGAGGTCTCGCTGGCATATCCGGAAGGCTATGATCTTATTCCGGAGATAGTGGAAACCGCGGGTACATTTGCTGAGGAAAGCGGTGGTTCGTTTAATGTCTGCAACTCAATGGATGAAGCATTCCAAAATGCTGATATTGTGTATCCAAAAAGCTGGGCGCCATACAAAGTAATGGAACAAAGAACAGAACTATTGCGGCAGCAGGACACACAAGGATTGAATGATCTGGAAAAAAGTTGTCTTGAGCAAAACGCTCTGTATAAAGACTGGGAGTGTAATGAACAAAAGATGTTGCTCACAAAAGACGGTGAAGCGCTTTACATGCATTGTCTTCCTGCCGACATCAGCAGCGTATCCTGCAATCTGGGAGAAGTATCTGCAGGAGTATTTGAAAAATACAGAACTGAAACCTACATTGAAGCAGGATATAAACCCTTCATTATCGCTGCAATGATCCTGGCAAACCGTTTTGAAAATCCGTCAGAAGCACTGGACTACCTGAGGCGCCGGAATCAAAAACGAATTCATACTTGAACACTACACTGTAAAATACAGTAATAAACACAGACTGGATTGTACAAAATGTGTCTGAGTATTTACGCATTTTAAAGGGTTCAGGTCTGAAAAAACTTATTTCCTAAGTACTATAGAGGAGAAACAAATGAATAATTTAGATCAAAAAATTTCAGCTCTCAGCTTAAAATATCTGCCTTTGGCAGAAGAACTGCTGAAGGAGGCAATCAGAATTCCTGCAGATTATGTGGACAAGCCTGTAGACCAGGGAGGCGATCCAAACTGCGGACTGAGCAATCATGAAGGTCCACGGCTGAAATACCTGAAAAAGCGAATAGCTGAAATTGATGCTGTAAACAGTCCGGAAGATGTCTGGTTTGATGAATACGGCAACCTGGTTTGGACTGTCAATGACACTGAAGATGGAATTCCTGATGAAGAAAAGCGGATCATTTATTTTGACGGTCACACTGATACAGTGCGTGCGCTGCGGGACCAATGGCGCCATAAAACGGACGGCAGCCTTGATGCTTACGATGGCGTGCTGAAACCAAATGGACTGTCCCGTGATTTTCTCCGCGGCGAACTTGGATACCTTCCTCCGGATGACGAATGGGATAATTTGATATTTGGAAGAGGTTCCGCTGACCAACTGGGAGGAGTGATTTCACAAATTATTGCCACCAAAATTGCCCTGGAACTAGTCGAAGACGGCGCACTCAAAGGAACAATCATCAGGGCTTACGCCACAACTGCTGAAGAAGACAACGACGGAGCCGGCCCGATGTATTTGATGAATAAAGTTTTGCCCGGAGCAGGTGCTGAATTGGTTCCGGACGTGGTGATTCTTTCAGAAGGCACCGGAGATGCAGGCAAGGGGGCGCTGGGAATATATCGCGGACAGCGCGGACGCATGCAGATTGAAGTAACTGTCACAGGACGTTCCTGTCACGGCTCCATGCCCTGGGAAGGTTTGAACCCTCTGGAATTCGGCAGCGCAATCATTACTGAAGCCGCACAACGATACAATGACCGTGAAGGATTCAAAGACGATCCATTTTTAGGTCATGGTACGCGTACCGCGTCTTTGGCAAAACTTGACACACCAAGTGATTGCGCTGTCCCGGATCGTTTCACATTTCGTTTTGACAGACGCCTGACTGTTGGTGAAAATCCTGATGACGCAGTGGCTGATATTGACGGCTTTGAATCGGTAAAAAATGCTCGTGATGCAGGACTCTCCGTTGATGTCGCGGTACCTGTTTATGAGGAGCTGACATGGAACAACTATCGCCCCGGGAATAAGCAGATTTACATGGGCTGGGCTACTCCGGAAGATCATCCTGCAATACAGACTGCAGCTGAAGTATATAAGATGGTGGTTTCTCCAAATGTGGGAACAGAAGATGAAACAGAAGGAACTCTTCGAAAAGAACCCAGAATAGATCGTTGGATTTTTTCAACAGACGGTGTAGGTTTCCCTGTTCCGGAAGAAAATTCAGAAATAAACATATCAGAAAGAAAAGACTGGGTTCACGCCGGTGCTTACAAACATCCCCCAATGTTTGGCTTTGGACCCGGAATTGAGCAAAACACTCATAAAATCGGTGAATGTACAGATAAGCGGGAGCTGCGATTGGCCATTGCCTTCATGGCCAGATTTCCAAGTGTATATGCCGCTACTTAAAAAGGGCAATTTTAAGCGCTTGCTAAAATCCACGCAATGGCATTTCAGGAGAACGCTGCAGCCAGTTCCATTCCGGATAATCGGCGCTCCCTTCTATGAGATGCATCGTGTAGGCATGGCGTGTGCGGTTGGAACGATTTGCATAGCTCATGTGGGGCAATAATCCATGCAGTATTACCATTGTTCCTGCTTTTACTTCCAAAGGGATAAGTCTTGATATATCCCAGGGCGAATCATTGAAAATTTCCATCTCTGTTCCATCTCCGTTTTTGTTGCGGAAGAATCGAGATTTTAAGTCGTTTCTGTGTCCACCAGGGATAGTCCACATGCAGCCGTTCTCCACGGAAGCATCTTCCAATGCAAACCAAAATCCTTTCACGCTTAGGGGGTCTGTGAAGAGAAATGTGGCGTCCTGATGACAGACAACTTCTCCTCCAATTTTTGGCTGTTTGAAAATGTACATTGACTGCAGAATCCTGGGATCTTCAAAACCAATATCTTTTGCAACAGCAGCAAGTTCTGCTGTCCTGGAAAAATTCTCAAAAACATCATCAAGGTCATGCATTGCGTGACCGATCTTATTAATTGAAAACTCCTTTTGCTGCTTTAACTCGCCATTTTCGTCAAAGGCTTCTTCCTCAAAAAAGCAGCGTATTTTATCGCCGGATTCCAGGAAAAAGCGATCCGAATGCCTTGTCTGTTCATTTGTGGTGAAGATTGAGACCGATTCAGAGGGATCGAATTCATTGACGATTTCTGAGGCTCGAATGCGCAATTTTTCGCATGATTCCTGTGAAACAAAGTCTTCCAAAACTAAAAATCCATTTTCTTCAAAAAACTTAATCTGGCTTTGTGTCAATAACATAGTTTCCTTGAAAATAAAGCCCACATATAGTACACTTTCCGCTCAGGAAAATTGTTGCTGTGCAAAGCAATTATCCTTCATAGTGTTAAGAATTTTTTTAGAGTTTATTTGAATTATAACCCTCTTACCGTATGCTGCTTGAAGGACTCAAACTAATGATTGTAGGCATGGCGACAGTCATGCTTTTCCTGCTGTTGATGATTGTTTGCATTGAATGGGTAAAATACTTTACGCGAAATTTCACTTTAAACCAGCAGCAAAGGCTCCATGAAAGTCGAAAATTAGAATTATCTGCACAAGAAACTGCTCTATCTACCGATGTGCCAATCGAGGTTTTTGCCGCTGCAATTGCATCTTATGAATCGGCTGATGATACCTCATAACTGATTGTACTGTATCATATAAAAACTAAACTCAAAGGAAAAACATCATGGCAAAGAAACGAATTGAATTTATGGATACTTCATTCCGAGATGGATTCCAATCTGTCTTTGGAGCACGTGTTGCCACAAAAGATTTCCTGCCGGCATTAGAAGCCGCTGTGGAAGCGGGAATGCAATACTTTGAAGCAGGAGGTGGAGCCCGATTCCAAAGTCTGTTTTTTTATTGCAACGAATCTGCTTTTGACATGATGGACGCATTCAGAGAGACGGTTGGGGCTGATGCAGATTTACAAACACTTGCCCGTGGTATCAATGTGGTGGCACTCAGTCAGCAGCCAAGGGACATGATAGATCTGCATGCCAAAATGTTTAAAAAACACGGAATTACTACCATTCGTAATTTTGATGCATTGAACGATTTGCGCAATCTCAAATATTCAGCAGAACGCATCACCGCTCATGGTTTACATCACCAAATAGTGATTACAATGATGGATTTGCCTCCAGGATGTGAAGGGGCACATGATGCTGAATATTACCTGAATACTTTGCGCAATATTCTGGATTCGGATGTACCTTACGACTCAATCTGTTTCAAAGACGCAAGCGGTACAGCAAATCCAAGAAAAGTACATGATACAATTAAGGGAGCCAGAAAAATGGTTCCGGAAGGCACAATCCTGCACCTGCACACTCATGATACCGCTGGTGCTTCAGTCAGCCAGTATATGGGAGCAATTGAAGGAGGAATTGATCGTATTGATTTGGCCATGAGTCCTGTCAGCGGTGGAACAGGGCAGCCGGATATCCTTACCATGTGGCATGCCCTCAAGGGCACAGATTACACACTGGATATTGATCCGGATAAAATTATCAAAACGGAAGAAATTTTTGCTGATTGTTTTGAGGACTATTTTTTCCCTCCTGAGTCCCGTATGGTTTCCCCTCTTATTCCGTTTTCACCCATGCCTGGCGGCGCGTTGACTGCAAATACTATGATGATGCGTGATACAGGAACATTGCATCTTTTTCAGGATGTGATCAAGGAAATGTCAGAAGTGGTAAGGCTGGGAGGTTTTGGCGCATCGGTTACTCCTGTATCTCAATTCTATTTTCAGCAGGCCTATCTCAATGTCACTCTTGGAAAATGGAAAAAAATCAATCCTCAATACGGAAACATGGTACTGGGATATTTCGGCCGGACTCCTGTGGAACCTGATCCGGAAATTGTTAAGCTTGCTTCCGAACAACTTGACAAGCCTCCCTACAAAGATGATCCTCTGGAATTGTTGGAGCCCGGAATACCAAAAGCAGCAGAATTGCTGAAAAATAATAACTTGCCTGAAACTGATGAAAACCTTTTCATCGTCTCCAGCTGTGAAGAAAAAGGGATCGATTTCCTGCTTGGCAAGGGAAAAAACTCTATCCGGAAAAAATCGCAGCAAGCTGAAAAAGAAACACCTGCCGCTGCAAAAACCGCCGCGCCTACTTTGTCCAGGCCCATAGCCCCTGTTTCCGGAACACGCGATTACTCAATCACTGTTGATGGACGTGTTTATCAGGTTCAAGTCAGCTCCGGTGGAACTGTGGCTGCGGCTCCTGTTTCGGAAAGCGTATCTATCCCCCCGCCTGCTGCAAGCGCAACTTCTGTAACAGAAATCCCTGCTCCCACACCAGGAAATATCGTACGAGTGGAAGTTTCCGTTGGAGCGAACATCGTTAAAGATCAGACAATTTTGGTGATGGAAGCAATGAAAATGGAATCCGAAGTCAAGTCCCCCCAGCCCGGAGTTGTGCAGGCAATTCATGTTCAAGCAGGGGACACTGTTCAAACTGGAGATATTTTATTGTCTCTTGGGGAATGAAAAAATGAAAGACAGGTTTAAAGTGTATTCCTTTTGTTATTCCCCAGTACATTTCCCACGAAAATTTAAAAAATTTCTGATTCAGATATTCTCTGTTGTTTTCATTTTGTGTTTATCCGGAACAGTCGCTGCTCAATCCGGGGATGATCAAATAAAAATTGTGATGCCCACTGACGCGCGGGTGATACGCCTTGATGCAAAAATTGATCAGTGGGTCTTTGCCGGTGATACCCTGGCAGTGCTCAAGGATTCCAAAGGAGCAAAATTTAAGTTTCGTGCAGGAGTTTCAGGACAGCTTGTTTTTTGGCGACTGCAGTCCCACAAACATTATGGCAAAGGGGAAACGGTCGGAATCCTCAGGATTGCTCCGGTTATAGCAGAGGAAATGGAGAGTGGCGCTTCAGTTGTAGCATTACCATCATTCGATGAAATGCTGCTGAATCTCTTCAATTCAACCGGCACATCAGGTCTGATTCGTGGACAGGGGCTGGACTGGACGGAAGGCTTTGGTAGATTGATTATGATCGGAGTTGGACTTACCCTGCTATATTTAGGAATTCGCCGCCAGTTTGAACCTCTGCTGCTGGTACCAATCGGTTTTGGGGCAGTGCTTTCGAATATACCATTGGCAGGACTTTCTGAGCCAGGCGGCCTGCTGTTTTATATTTACGAAGTCGGAATATCCACCGGAATTTTCCCGTTGATTATTTTCATGGGAGTCGGCGCAATGACAGATTTCGGACCGATGCTGGCGAATCCCAAAACCGCATTGCTCGGAGGGGCCGCGCAGTTCGGAATTTTTGGAACATTACTGGGCGCGCTGGCGCTGAATGCAATCCCGGGAATAGACTTTTCCCTCCGTGACGCAGCATCCATCGGCATAATCGGCGGTGCTGACGGACCCACAGCCATATTCCTTGCCAGCCAGCTTTCACCCCGTCTGCTTGGATCAATTGCCATTGCAGCCTATTCCTATATGGCTCTGGTTCCCTTAATTCAACCACCTATCATGCGTTGGCTGACTTCCCAAAAAGAAAGGGAAATTGAAATGACCCAGCTGCGTTATGTTTCAACGAGGGAAAAAATATTATTTCCACTGGTTACGTTGACTCTATGTGCTTTGCTGTTACCTTCAGCAGCACCTTTGATAGGAATGTTCATGTTTGGTAACCTGGCCAAGGAATGCGGAGTGATTAAACGACTTTCGGACACTATTCAAAAATCACTGATTAATATTGTCACCATTTTTCTAGGACTTAGTGTGGGGAGCAAACTTGCCGCGGGAGAATTCCTGAACATCGAAACCGTAGGCATTCTCATCTTGGGAGTAATTGCCTTTTCAGTGGGAACGGCGACAGGAGTTTTGATGGCAAAATTAATGAATAATCTTTCTTCTGCGGCAATCAATCCGCTGATTGGGGCAGCCGGAGTTTCGGCAGTACCCATGGCAGCACGGGTTGTGAACCAGGTAGGTCTAAAAGCCAATTCACAAAATCATCTGCTGATGCATGCCATGGGACCAAATGTGTCCGGTGTGATCGGTTCTGCTGTAGCAGCAGGTGTTTTGCTGGCCATGCTTTGACAGCACTAAATCACAGAACATGTTAAGTTACTCTACCAGTTGTATATAGATTCGTCCCCTCAAGCCTCCAGACTGTAGGCAGTCTCGCTGTGCACGGTCAAATCTAGCCCGGTGCTCTCACTCTCTTCATCGACACGCAGGTCCCCGAGGAGCATTCGCATGACCGCTAGGATGATTAGCGTCAGCACGACGGCGAAGACCGCAGTGAAGATGATGCTCTGGAACTGGATCAATACCTGGCCTCCCCAGCCCGCATCCGTCGCCGCGAAGTCAGCGATGAACAACCCGCTTGCCAGCGCGCCCCAGGCGCCTCCAATCCCGTGGACACCAAAGACATCGAGCGAATCGTCATAGCCAACTGCCGGCTTCAATACCGTGACTGCCAGGTAGCAGAGAATACCGGCACCGGCGCCGACCAGGATCGAACCTCCCGGGCCCACGCTCGCGCAGGCCGGAGTGATGGCGACGAGACCGGCGACAGCCGCAGTCGCAGCGCCCAGCACCGTCGGCTTTCCGCGATGCGCCCATTCGATGAAAACCCAGACCAACACCGCAGTGGCGGTCGCAGTCTGTGTGGTGAGGAAGGCAAGGCCTGCCGTACCGTCGGCGGCGAGCTCGCTGCCCGCATTGAAACCAAACCAGCCGACCCATAGAAGTGCAGCGCCTACCATCGTAAGCGGCAGGTTGTGCGGAATCATGGGCTCATGGCCGTACCCTTTGCGCTTGCCGAGGAAGTAAGCGGCAGCGAGAGCAGAAAAGCCACTCGACATATGGACTACGAGACCGCCGGCAAAGTCGATGGCGCCCCATTGTGAGATCATGCCGCCGCCCCAGACCATGTGAGCCAGGGGGGCGTAGACCACTAGGACCCAGACGGCAATGAACACCATGTATGGACCGAAGCGCATGCGCTCGGCGAAGGCGCCCAACATAAGGGCTGGTGTAATGATCGCGAACATCCCCTGGAACATGACGAAAACGTAGGTCGGGATCGTACCCGACACCGAGTCCGGGGTGATCCCAGCAAGAAGGAAGTGATCGAAATTTCCGACGAATTTACCTTCGCCGCCGAACGACCAACTGTAGCCCACGACGACCCAGAGGACGCCGATCAGCCCAGCAGAAATCAGGCACTGCATGAGCACCGAGAGCACGTTCTTGCTTCGGACGAGTCCGCCATAGAAGAGTGCCAGTCCTGGAAGGGTCATCATCAACACCAGGGCAGAACTGGTTAACATCCAGGCGGTGTCTCCGGAGTTAACTGTTTCCTCGGCCTCTTGGGCCAAGGCACTGAGTGGTCCCAACAAGAGACCCGTGAGCACGGAACACCTGAGGATTCTTTTGTTTATGCTGTCCAGTACATATTTAATTTTTACTGAAAATTTCATTTCATCTCCTTTGTATTTAATTCAAGTAATTATTAACAATTATCAAAGTGCTTCATTTCCGGTTTGACCTGTACGTATACGGATGACTTGCGCGACATCATAAACAAATATTTTCCCGTCCCCGATTTTGCCGGTTTTCGCATTTTGCTCGATAGTTTCAATCACCGAAGCAACTTTCTCCTCAGAAACAATAATTTCAATTTTTGTCTTGGGAATAAAATCCACTTCGTACTCTGCACCCCTGTATAATTCAGTGTGTCCTTTTTGCTGACCAAACCCTTTGACCTCTGAAACAGTCATGCCGACATTTCCAATCTCAGCCAATCCCTGCTTCACATCTTCAAGCTTAAAGGGTTTGATAATCGCTTCTATTTTTTGCATAGCCTTCCTTTTTTGAATAATTAACTATAAAATTAAAGTTTACCAGCCTTTACCTGACTCAAAGACTATGCCAGTAATGTTTATTCTCACTATTATTTTATATATTATTGATATTATATGATAATTTACATAATTAGAATTTGTCGAATGTAAACGCGGATATTCATGTTGCCTAATTATTATGCAGTAAAATAACCTGATGATTAATATTTAATCAGTTTATTGCAGACATGAAAAACAATGTTTTTTATAAGAAAAATTCGTAATAAAATTTTATGATGTATTTTGACCATACAGCTATTTCATTTGATAATATTTAGAAAATGTTGTAGCCTGATGTGTTTCACTAGACATTTATCCTGTATTTTAAACAAACAGCAGGGGCTAGTTTGATGCCTCTGTGATACTTGACAACCTCAGCTTAATCAGGAGACACATGAATTCAATTTCAATAACCGGAAAAATGCATCCGGGATTTGACAAAATACTGACAGAAGACGCTCAGAACTTTCTTCTCAAACTGCATCAAAGATTTAACGGCACTAGAAAATCTCTTTTGGAACGCCGTACGGAAATTCATAGCAAAATCCTGTCCGGAGAAAATCCGATATTTTTGAAAGCAACAGAATCTGTCCGGAATGCAGACTGGCAAGCGGATCCTGTTCCGGAGGATCTGCTCGATCGCCGTTGCGAAATTACCGGTCCTGCTGAAGCAAAGATGATGATAAACGCGCTTAATTCCGGAGCAACAATTTTTATGGCAGATCTGGAGGATTCGATTACACCAAGCTGGTTCAATCAAATCCAGGGACAGCAGAACTTAGTTGATGCATACGAACGAACACTGGAATTCACAAGTCCGGAAGGCAAGGAATACCGTCTCAACGAGAAAGGACTGGCCACGCTTATTGTACGTCCACGTGGATGGCACCTTGATGAAAAGCACATCCAGATAGATGGAGAAGCTGCTTCCGGATCACTGGTGGACGCAGGTCTGTATTTGTTTCATAACATTAAACGCTCTTTGGAGAAAGGCACAGGACCGTATTTTTATCTGCCTAAACTGGAAAACCATCTGGAAGCACGGTTATGGGACGAGGTATTCACATTTTCTGAAGAAGAACTTGGTGTAAAAACAGGCACTATCAAAGCCACGGTTCTGCTGGAAACCATTTTAGCCGCGTTTGAAATGGAAGAAATCATTTATGAGTTGCGCAGGCATATGTCCGGAATCAACGCGGGACGCTGGGATTACATGTTCAGCGCAATCAAAAAGTTCCGGCATCTTCCGGAGTTTCTCTGGCCTGATAGAGCACAGGTCACCATGACTGCGCCACTGATGCGGGCTTATACTGAATTGCTTGTGAAGACTTGTCATACTCGTGGCACACTTGCAATCGGAGGTATGGCTGCTTTCATACCCAGCCGCCGTAACGCAGAAGTTAACCGGGTTGCCTTGGAAAAAGTTCGTCAGGATAAAGAGCGTGAAGCCAATGACGGTTTTGATGGTTCATGGGTAGCACATCCGGACCTTGTGCCGGTCTGTACTGATGTTTTCAGCAAAGCCTTTGAAGAAGGACGAGTTAACCAAATGCATCGTATGCGTGAGGATGTTGATATAACTTCAGAGATGCTGCTGGATTTTCAGATTCCCGGAGGCAAAATTACAGAGGCCGGATTGCGAAACAACATAAGTGTAGGCATTCAATATATATCAGCGTGGCTGCGAGGTACCGGCGCAGTGGCGATTTTTAACCTGATGGAAGACGCGGCGACTGCTGAAATCTCCAGATCGCAGGTTTGGCAGTGGTGCCATCATCCTGAAGGAAAGCTGGAAGACGGACGTCAAATCACCATTGAGATGGTAAAAAGCATGATTCCGGAAGAACTGGACAAAATCCGGGAGGCTTACGGAGATGCCTTTGATGAAGAGAAGACGAATCAGGCAACTGAATTGTTTCTGTCACTGGTAACCCAGGAAGAATTTGAGGAATTTCTTACAATCAGGGCCTACGATCAGCTGGACTAAATTAACTTACACACACTGTTTTGGCAGGTTGCAATGCGATCCGTATACCTTCTTTTAATAATGGCCATGCTGCTGGCAGCGTGTTCATCGGTAGAACCGGTCATGAGCAAGGCAGGGGTCATGACACATCCGGATTGCGCCAAGTTCAGCACCGAAGAAGCCGTGGCCACTTGCGAGGCTGGGTTGCGCCAGCGGGGAGGCGATTCACGATTCACCTTCGGTTTCGGTGTTAGTCGTCAGCTTTAGCTGAAAATTGCATTGTGATTAAATTGTTCAGGAATCAGTCATTCAATTTTCTTAAAAGCCAGTTTGCGGTGCGTAGCAGGCGGGCATCATCATTTTTTGCTCCCACAAGCTGTGTGCCGACCGGCATCCCGTTTTCACCCTGAAATACCGGTATATTAAGCGCGGGGACACCGCAGAAGGTCCAGATGGTACAAAAAGACGGATCGCCGGTACTGTCCAGGCCAATGGGTGCCTCGCCTGGCACAGACGGAGTCAGAAGAGCATCATATACATTAAACAGTTCCGCAAGTACAACATCCATATTGTATTGTTGTGCCACAGCCTGATGGTAAGCAACCGCTGAATAATCTCTACCACGTTCAATTTGTCCACGCAAAGAATCACTTAATAAATTTTTTCCGGCTTCATATTCATTTTCATAATTGTAGGCTATGTCTGCTTCCATCACTATTTTATGGTGATCCAGCACATGACTGAATGCAGGTGATAACTCGATTTCTTCAATTTCCTCACCCAGTGTTTCACAAAGTTCCTGATGGGCATCCTGGCACATTTCATCGGCACGGTCCCATACCGGAGTTTTTACGAAACCAATTTTTGGAGGTATAGGAGGTTCTTCCACGGCAACTGATAACAGCAGCGGTGTGGCACGATGAGGTGTTGTTGCAGAGTCCATATCGTCATAACCGGCTAGCACCTGTGTAAGTAAAGCGACATCATCGATTGATCGTGCAATCACACCCAACTGGTCGAGGGGGTAGGATTGTTTTAGGACTCCGGTTCGTGGAATTATACCGTATGAAGGCTTGAAGCCAAATACACCGCAAAACGCTGCGGGACGGATAATTGATCCGTTTGTCTGGCTTCCCAGTGCAGCCGGTATCATGTGTGAGGCTACAGCGGCAGCTGAGCCGCTGGATGATCCACCAGGTGTACGATTTGGATCATGAGGGTTTTTTGTTTTTCCCGGAGCATAGGTTGCCAGTTCCGTTGTCACCGTTTTCCCCATGATAACCGCACCTGCCTGGCGCAGACGGCTTACCACCCATGCGTCCTTCAAAGGGACGCGTCCAGCATGGATGGGCGTTCCCATTTCTGTAGGCACATGGGCTGTATCAATGATGTCCTTGATTCCTACCGGAATGCCATGCAAAACTCCAATCGGACCGCCTTCCTGACGTATACTGTCAAGCTTGCGTGCCTGATCAAGAGCATAGTCGTGGTTCAGATACTCCCAAGCCTCAATTTCGCCATCAATCTGCTCTATCCGCTCAAGGCAAGCTCGTACTAGTTCTTCAGAAGTTATCTCGCCTTTACTGATTTTATCAGCTGCCTGGGTGGCCGATAATTCATTTAATGACATGCGAGGTGAGTTCTTTATTTCTTCTTACGGAGGCAGGAATCCCAGAAGTCATAATAGACAAGTGGCAGAACAGAGATGCAGATTACCCAAAATGGCAACCCTCCCCAGAATCCTGCAGCTCCGGAAGAAATGCTTTCAGCCAGTCCGAGAACAAATATTGTGATGATAAATGATCCCAGAAACCCGGAAATTTTTTCATCAAGCGTTTTGTTCATAATTTTTATTCTCCATAATTTGCGTTAGTCGGATTTTATGGGATGTATTTTCCGAACAGCACATCCGGCAGCCACAGTGCTATTCCGGGGAACTGATACAAAAGCACCATGATACCAATCACGATTGCAAGGTAGGGCATAATGCCTCTGAAAATATCCATCAGTTCAATTTTGCTTCCTAAAACCCCTTTCAAATAATAAGCCGACATGGCCATAGGAGGAGTCAAAAAAGAGGTCTGCAGGTTGAGCGCCACCAGCATCGCGAAAAAATAGGGGTTAACCCCAAATGTAGGTAGCATGGGCAGAAAAATCGGCACGAAAATGATCAGAATTTCTGACCATTCCAGCGGCCAGCCAAGCAGGAAGATAATCAACTGCACAAGCACCAGGAACTGCCATGGGGCCAGATTGAATCCAAGGATGAAATGTTCAATAATTTCATGACCGCCAAGATAGGAGAATACAGACGCAAATGTCCATGAGCCAACAAACAGCCAGCAGACCATCGCTGTGGCTTTCGCAGTCAGGTAAACGGAATCCTTGAGCATGTCCCAGTCTAAGGAACCATATAAATAAGCCAGCACAAGCCCTCCAAAAGCCCCCATAGCGGCGGCTTCAGCCGGTGTTGCCAACCCTCCAAGAATTGACCCCAGCACAAGCATGATGAGGGCAGTCAATGGGACAAAAGATGTCAGGAGTTGCCAATACACAACATGCCGAGGTGGGACCTCCTCTTCAAGCGGTTTCGGTGCAATAGACGGATTTACTATAACCCTTACAATGACGTAGATAATGTATGAACCGGCCAGCAGAAGACCCGGGATCATGGCTGCGGCATAAAGACGCAGCGGCGATAACTCAGCGATGGCGCCATAGACGATCAGCATGATAGACGGCGGAATCAGAATACCAAGCGTACCGCCTGAGCAGATAACACCGGCGGAGAAGCTTTTGCCATAATTAGCTCTGATCATTGCCGGGAACGCAAGCAACCCCATCAAGGTTACCACAGCACCGACGATACCGCTGGCCGTTGAAAACACGGCACAGGTTATCAAGGCCGCAATTGCCATGGAACCAGGCAAATTTCGCGCGGCCATTTGCAGGGAGTAGAAAAGCTTATTGACGATGTTGGCACGCTCCACCACATAACCCATAAACAAAAACAACGGAATCGCAACCAAAGTATCATTTTCCATCACTGAATAGGTATTCTGGTTCAGCAGATAGAAAATATTGTTGTTAAGGGCATCGCTGATTGTGCTGATGCTCCCAGCATCATGATAAGCGTAAAATCCAAAGAAAACTCCCATAGCTAACAGGGTGAAGGCAACTGGGAATCCTAACAGCACCATCAGGATGAAGGTCGAAAGCATCAGAAGTGCAACTTCGGGATTTGTCATAAGAGAAAGTACTCAGTTTATAAATGTAGGTTTTTGAAAACAGGATTAATCAAATTTTAGCTCCTTAGCCTGGCCAATAAGTAGATCTTCTGTTTCACGGGAATCCTGCTGGCGCGGCAGCCATTTATTGTTTTTCATCGCCAGATAACAGCGCATGCATTCTGCCACGCCCTGTACGATAAACAAACCGCCTGCCAATGGGATCAAGCTTTTAAAGAAATAAATCTGAATACGGGCAGGACTGTTCCAGCTGACTTCCTTATAACGCCATGAGTCTGAGGCAATTTCCCAACCGAACCAGAACAGTGCAAGCATGCCTGGAAAAAAGAAGAGGATATATAAAATAATATCAACCAGGGCCTGCCGGCGTGGTTGCAGGAAGCGGTAAACCACATCGGCGCGCACGTGTGTGTCCTGGGCGAGGGCATAAGGCCCGGCCACAAGGAACAATGCTCCGTACATCTGTACCATCATGTCAAATGCCCAAACGGTAGGGGCATTCAGGACATAACGCACAAAAACTTCATAGGCGACTGAGAGCGTCAAAATTAAAATGCACCAGCCAAATGAGCGTCCAATCCAGATGCTTAGACGTTCTATTGCACGAATAATTGATATCACGGGATTTATAACTACTGTGTTTGGACAAACCTAGCTATTAAAGGGACAGCCTGAAAGCTGTCCCTCCATAGCTGGTAATTCCTGCAAATTGAAATTGCAAGAAAAACAGATTAGATCAACCAAAGTGGTGCTTGTAAGCAATACCGTAATCCGGCTGATTCAGCAGCAGGTAGTTCATCACCTTCTTGGCGTAAGACTTCTGCGACTTGACTACCTTTGCGAAGAACGGATCTTGTGCGGAAATCCGGTTCACCACCACATCCCACGCCTTCAATTGATCTTTCATGACTGAATCCGGTGTACGGAAAACGTTGACACCATGCTTATCTTTCAGTTTGATCAGATCATCGGCATAACGAAGGGTGTTGTGCCAATAGAAGTTCGAGTTCTCGGCTTCCGAGGCATATTCCAGAATTGCCTGTTGCTCCTTCGATAGAGAATTAAATTTCTTCGCGTTGAAGGTGACTTCGAAGCATTCCTGGGACTGGTGGAAGCTGGCCAGGTGATAGTGCTTGGAAACATCCTGCATGCCGAAGTCGCTGTCGGAAGTCGGGTTGTTGAACTCGGCCGCATCGATCAGGCCGCTCTTCATGGCCGGCTGAATTTCGCCACCCGGCAGCTGAACAACAGACAAGCCCATTTCATTCATAACGTCAGCCGCCAAGCCAACGGTACGGTACTTCAGGCCATTCATTTGGGAAGATTTACTGATCTCTTCCTTGAACCATCCCAGCGGCTGTGCCGGCATCGGGCTGTTGAAGAAGCTGACCAGGTTAAGGCCCAGGCTACCCATCAATTCGTTAAACAGGTCCACGCCTCCGCCATAGTGAATCCATCCCAGCATCTCCTGTGCTGACCAGCCGAAGCAGGGGCCGGTTCCGAACAGCGATGCCGCAGGTGACTTGGAATACCAGTATGCCGGAACATAGTGCGCTCCATCAAGGACGCCACGGTGTACAGCATCCTGCATCTGGCTGGTTTTGACAACAGAGTTAACAGACAGCAGGTCGATCTTCAGACCGCCGCCGGCCATTTTGTTGACTCGATCAACATAGCTTTTAGCATTCTCGAGGAAAATTCCTCCGCCCCAGGCTGCCTGAACCTTCAGGACTGTGGCAGCTTTAGGTACATGCGGCATGCCCAGCGTTCCAGCTGCTGCAACACCGGCAACAGCCGCACCCTTCATAAATTTTCGGCGTGAAACAACCTCTTTTTTTGCTGATTTTGAATCAGCGGCTATTCTTTCAGTCATACTTATCCTCCTTTACTTGTTAATCCCGGTACTTCCTGCAATTTCCCGGACATAATTATCAGGACCCTTCGATGGACCTACGATGCCCAAGCAAGCGTCTTGAAGGGAGATATGATGATCTTACAGCAGGTCTCCCATTTTAACAGGCTTCCTCTAAAATCCTCATAAAAAATGAATTACTGGAAATGCTAATACTTACTCTGCAACAGCAACTCTGATGGAATTCACCTTTTTCAAGTAAGCCAGTCGCGGATATTAATGTAACAGTTCAGTCTTGTCAAGCTAAATAATCAATAATTTTACAATTTTTTCCGGTAGTTACTGTTGATGCACTCGTAAAAAGTATATTAAGTTAAGCTACTGATATTTTTGAAATATTATTAATTTTGGTCTTGACTATTTCAGAGCAAAGTATCATAATATCTCTGTATTATCAATCAGATAAGAAGGATTTATTATGTTTCACGTAAAAGACAACAAACAGGGCTACATATTTGATCAATTCGAATATTTAGGCCCAAAGCGCCTCTCAGAACTAAAGAATTCATGGGCGGAAATTTTTCGCAGTGAGATACTTCCAGAATTGCCTGTTGAGTCTCTCCGCAAATATTACCACGACAAGAATGGTCGTCCGAGCAAGGAAATGTATGCCATGCTCGGTTTGATGATTCTTCAGCAAATGCATGACCTGACTGACGAGAAAGCAGTAGGCGATTTTATGTTCGACATCAGGTATCGCTATGCCCTGGATGTTCCAGGAGATTCGGACCGTGAAGCATATGTAAGTCTCAAGAGCTTATGGACGATGCGCAAGTATCTGACTGAAGAGGGTCTGTATGTGGAGATGTTTGAGAAAATCACTAATAAACTGGCTGAGGTGTTCAAAGTTGATTTTGACAAACAACGTCTGGACTCAGTCCATATCCAGTCAAATATGCGTCATCTTGGCCGAATTGCTTTATTCAGCAGAACCATCAGGAAGTTTCTGCTTAATCTCAAAAGGCAGCAGCGTGTTTTGTATGATCAGCTAGAATCATCTCGCTTCAATGTTTATCTCAACAAAAAAGAAGAATCTCTTTTTGCCGCGGTAAAGCCCACAGAAACCATGAAGACACTCAGCTTGCTGGCAGAAGACACTCATTTTCTTTTGCAGCAATTTTCTTCAAATGAGAAAGTAAAAAGCATGAGCAGCTTCCAGTTGTTGTGCAGATTATTCAAAGAACAATGTACTTCTGTAGATGATTTGGAAAACAAGGGTAAAAAAATAATCACCGCAAAGCCCAACCATCAAGTCCCTACGGACTCTCTGCAGAATCCCTCTGACGAAGATGCCGGATATAGCGGGCACAAAGGCCAGGGCTACCAGGTCCAACTGATGGAAACTTATTCTGGTGACACTGATAAAAAACAATTGTCACTCATCACTCACATCGAAGTTGAGTCTGCAGATAAACACGATGCAAACGCACTATTGCCTGCCTTGAAAAACACAGATAAACGAGATATGTCTCCTAAAGAGCTTCTGGCCGATTCTCTCTATGGCAGTGACGATAATCTGCAAAAAGCAAAGCAAGACTATCAGACCGATGTGCTTGCACCTGTGATGGGAGCAAAGAACAAAGGCTTTGGCTTGGAGCAATTTACCTTGGACAACAAAAACCAAATCATATCTTGTCCACAAGGCAAGAAACCCCTTAGTGTTAAAAAGCCAAATGACAGATACATTGCGAAATTCAGCCGCTCAGATTGCGGTGCATGTACTCAATTGATTAACTGTCCGGTCTCTGCACACAAGAAAGCATACACCTGTTACTACGATGAGAAAATGATCCGCATCGCAAAACGTCGGCAGAACGAAGATACTGATTCCTTCAGAGACCTATACCGTTACCGAGCCGGAATTGAAGCCACAATATCTGAGTACGATCGCCTCACAGGAGTCAAACACTTACGCGTCAGGGGACTCAAGGCGGTCAGTTATGCTGCCACTCTTAAAGCTCTGGGTCTTAACATTCTCAGGAGTACCAGGTTCAAATATGATCAAAAAGCGGCTTTTGCAACATAAGAAAGGCTGGAGCACTCATAATAGCTGCCTATATTGATATTTTAAGGTTTATCTTCAAAATTAAATCTTAAAAAATA
>LUMW01000148.1_pt1 | contig 59322 bp, 58 predicted proteins | sample 729761 | NCBI WGS metagenome assembly LUMW01 (sample SAMN03860302, study PRJNA289734) | marine metagenome | biome: seawater column; feature: ocean; material: water; isolation source: Red Sea water column Station 192 - depth 500m | place: Saudi Arabia: Red Sea | collected 2011-10-15 | depth 500 m
GGAACGGCTCTCGTCGGAGGACCGGGCATGAGTGTCATGGTTGCCCCCGTCCCGTCGTCGATCCTGGACCAGGACTGGCGCAAGGTCCTGCGCTGGGGTCTGATCTGCGGTGGCGCCCTGATCACCATGTGCCTGGTCGGCATGCCCGTAGAGATGGACCGCCGGGCGATCATCGAGCGCTACCTCAGCCTCGGCTACCTCACGGTCCTGTTCATCCCTGTGCTGGTCGGCTGGGTGGCTTCCACCCAGGTGGTGCTCGAAGGCGTCGAGGCACGCAAGCAGGGGCTCTTCGACCTGGTCACCGGCTTCGTAGTTGGAGCGATCGGCGGCGGATGTTTGGCGCTACTGATGGTGGCTTTGGACTCCTGGAACCTGCGAGACCCACTGGTCAACTGGAGTCCGAAACTATTTCGCTTCCTGACCTACGAGAACGGCATGGGCTTTGGCGCGGTGGCGTGGATCGTCACCGGGGCTGTCCTCGGTTTGGTCGGGGCTTCGTTCCACATCATGCCCCGGGCCGTCCGTCGGGTCACCAGCTTCGTGGTGTTCGGGCTGATTTCCCTGTCGATCCTGGAGTCCCTCATCGACGACCTGTCGGAGGGCTTCCGGCTCGAATGGCTGGACGAGTTCATGTTCGCGAAGAAAGGCGGCCTGACCGTCACCTCAACCATCGTGATCGGGGCGGTAATCGGTGTCCTGTCCCTGGTGACCGACGGCCGGATGAAGGCAGCCACCGAGCGCTACCGGAACATGGAAGGTGTCGAACGCCAAAAGACATCGATCGTGCTGTTCGTGGTGATCGCCGTGCTGTGCGGAGTCCTCCCGATGTTCCTCGGCAAGATCATGAACGAGCTGCTGGCCAACGTGGGACTCTTCCTGCTACTGGCCCTCGGCCTGAACATCGTTGTCGGCCTGGCCGGCCTGTTGGACCTCGGCTATGTGGCCTTCTTCGCCGTGGGCGGCTACACCACCGCTGTTTTGACCTCGCCGAACAGCCCCTGGTTTGCCCCCGAACTGCACTTCGGGATCGCCCTGATTTTCGTAGTGATCTTTGCCACCATTACCGGCCTGGTCATCGGAGCCCCAGTCATCCGGATGCGAGGCGACTACCTGGCCATCGTCACCCTGGGATTCGGAGAAATCATCCGTCTGCTGTTCATGTCGGACTGGCTGGGCCCGTACTTCGGAGGCGCCCAGGGCGTGACCAACATCCCGGGCGTCGACCTGGGGTTCGCCACGGTGAAGGGCACCGATCCCCGCTCGGTGTTCTACCTGGTGCTGTTCTTCTGCGCTATCGCCATCTACGTCTCGTGGCGCCTGCAGGCTTCCCGCCTGGGCCGGGCCTGGATGGCTATCCGGGAGGACGAGCAGGTCGCCGAGGCCATGGGTATCAACACGGTCAGCGCCAAGCTGATGGCCTTCGTGGTGGGTGCCGTCCTGGCCTCGTTCAGTGGGGCCGTCCTGGCCGCCAAAGTCGGTTCGGTCTTCCCGACCTCGTTCATGATTCTGGTGTCCATCATCATCCTCGTGGTGGTGATCGTTGGCGGCATGGGCAACATCGTCGGCGTCCTCGTCGGCTCCGTCGTCCTGATCGGCGTGCTGGGCGGACCCCGCCAGCCGGGACTGCTCCAGGAGTTCCAGTCGTTCAAGTTGCTGATCTACGGCGCCCTGCTGGTCTTCATGATGCTCAAGCGGCCGGAGGGCCTCGTGCCGAGTGCCCGCCGCAGCCAGGAGCTGCACCAGGAGGAGTACCTCCAGGACGCCTGGCTCAAGGGCGAGGACCACGAGCAGGAGGAGGCAGAAGCGCAGGCAGAGGCAGTCGCACATGCCCCAGCCGGCGTCGAGGGAGAGGGGGACCCGTCGTGAGCCACCTCCTCGAGATCCAGGACCTGAAGGTCACCTTCGGCGGCCTCGACGCCCTGTCGGGGCTCAACTTCCACGTCGACGAGGGCGAGATCGTCAGCGTCATCGGCCCCAACGGCGCCGGCAAGACGACCTTCTTCAACACCATCTCCGGCCTGGTCGAGCCGGCCGAGGGCGACATCCTCTTCGAGGGCGAGTCCGTGCTGGGCCTCGACCCCCACCAGGTCACCGGCCTCGGCATCGCCCGCACCTTCCAGAACGTCCGGCTCTTCCCCAACATGACGATCCTCGAGAACGTGATGGTCAGCCAGCACTGCCGTACCAGCCAACTGGTGTTCGGTGCGCTCTTCCAGACCAGGGCGTTCAAGCAAGAGGAGCGCGAGATCCGTAAGCGGGCCGAGGAGGTGCTGGGCTTCTTCGGCTCCCGCCTGATCGGCTACCGGATGGAGCAGCCGGCGTTCGCGCTGTCGTACGCCAACCGGCGCCGCCTCGAGATCGCCCGGGCCATGGCCACTAAGCCGCGGCTGCTGCTGCTGGACACCGAGTGGGGCTTCACCATCGTGATGATCGAGCACGACATGAAGGTCGTGCGCGACGTTTCCGACCGCGTCGTGGTCCTCGACCACGGCGTGCCGATCGCCCAGGGCTCCTACGACGAGGTGTCCACCAACCCGGACGTGATCGAGGCCTACCTGGGCCGTCCGGTGGAGGCGGGGGCATGAACAGCGAGAGCATGAGCCCCGGCGCGACCGGAGACACCACCGGCCAGGACGGGGACACGGCGCTCCTCGAGTTCCGCGAGGTCAATACGCACTACGGCGCCGTCCACATCCTCAAGGACGTCAACCTGTCCATCTACCCGGGCGAGTTGGTCTGCCTGCTGGGCGGCAACGCCAGCGGCAAGACGACGACGCTCAAGACGCTCCTGGGCATGGTGGCCCCCACGTCCGGCGAGGTCGTCCTCGACGGCGAGGTCGTCAACGGCCAACCCACCAGCTACCGGGTGGCGAACGGGGTGACGATGGTGCCCGAGAACCGGCGGCTCTTCAAGCGGCTCTCGGTGAAGGAGAACCTGCTGCTCGGCGCCTACCTGCGCAACGACAAGGCAGGCATCGAGGAGGACCTCGAATACGTCTACGGCCTGTTCCCCCGAGTCAAGGAGCGCCTCGCCCAGAAGTCCGGCACCCTGTCGGGCGGCGAGCAGCAGATGGTCGCCATCGGGCGGGCACTGATGTCGCGCCCCAAGGTGATGCTGATGGACGAGCCGTCGATGGGCCTGGCGCCCGCGTTGGTGCAGCAGAACTTCGAGTTGATCCAGCAGATCAACGAGGAGGGCATGGCCATCTTCATGGTCGAGCAGAACGCCAACATGGCGCTGTCGATCGCCGATCGGGGCTGGGTCCTCCAGACCGGCCGGGTGGTCCTCGATGACACCGCCGAGGCACTCATGGCGAACCCGGAGATGCGCTCTGCCTACCTCGGCGAGAGCTGAGGTCTGCCGCCCTCGGCCGGCGTCCGCTCTGGCACGCCTCCGTGGGTGAGGCGGCGCCTGTTCAGATGATGTTCTTCTCGAGGAACGGCTCGCCGCGCACGATGCGGTCGTGGCCCAACTCGGACAGGTCGAGGGTGCGGTACTCGCCGTAGGTGATGAGCTCGCTGAGTCCCCGACCCACACCGGGGCTCTGCTGGAGGCCGTGGCCGCTGAAGCCGTTGGCGAAGTAGAAGTTCGGGACGTCGTCGGCCGGTCCCACCACGGCGTTCTGGTCGAGGGTGTTGTAGGCGTAGTGGCCGGCCCAGGTGTGGGTGAGGCCGATCCGTTCGAAGGCGGGCACCCGGTGGGCGAGGGCCGGCCAGATGCGTTCCTCCCAGTCCTCCCGGCGAACCCGAAAGTCCGCGAAGTCGACCTCGGTGTCCGGGTCCGGGGTCATGCCGGCCAGATAGTGGGGCGGGTCGGTGCGGAAGTGCAGTCCGGACGGGTCGATGGTGAGTGGGAGCAACTGGCCCTCGAGCGGCTCACGGCAGTCGAACACGAACACGGACCGGATCCTGGCCTCGACCGGCAGGGCCAGGCCGGCCATGGCGGCGGCGACGGCGCCCCGGGGACCGGCGCAGTTCACGACCCGGTTGCAGCCGATCGTGGCGCCGCCGGCCAGGTCCACATGGGTGACCTCGGCGCCCTCGACGCGGAGTCCGACGACGCGGTCGGCGAGGTACTCGACGCCGTTGCGGCGGGCCCGGCGGCTGAAGCCCTGTAGCAGCGCGTGGGCGTCGATGTTGCCCTCGTGGCGGAGGCCCAGGCTGGCTCCGGCCAGGTCGTCGACGTGGAGGTACGGGAAGCGCCGGCGCAGGTCATCGACGCTGAGGACCGCGGCGTCAACGCCGCAGGAGCGCTGGACCTCGTGGTTCTCGAGGATGGTCGGCATGCCCTCCTCGGTGGCGAGGAACAGGTAGCCGGTCTCGCGGAAGGCCAGGTCGGGCGCCTCGCCGCCCACTTCGACGTTGGCGTGGAAGTCGGCGAAGAAGCCGGTGGCGAACTGCGAGAGGGCGATGTTGACCGGGTTGGAGAACTGGTGGCGGACACTGGCCTCCGAGAGGGTCGTCGAGGAGCGTTCATAGGTGGGGTCGGGCTCGACGACGAGCACGGTGCCGTCGTAGTCGGGGTTCTCGGACAGCCAGTACGCCACGGAACTGCCGTGGACGGCGCCGCCGACGATGACAGTGTCATAGTGGCCGGCTGTCGGTGCGCTCACGCCAGGTAGCCCTGCTCGTCGTCCCGCTGGGCAGCGGCCGGATCGCGTTCGGCCGGGTTGCCGAAGCCGCCGCCCCCGGGGAGTTCCAGGACCAGACGTCGTCCGGCCGGGACGCGTTGCACGCCCTTGGCGTCGAACGGCGTGCCGTCGTCGAGGTGGACGGCGCCCGGCGCTCCGTCGCCGCCGCCGTTCCGGCCCCGGGCCGGGTTGGCGACACGGTCGAACATGGCGGAGAAGTCGAAGTGGTAGCCCTCGGTGGGGCCCAACTCGATGACCTGCCCCAGGCCGCCCCGTTGGCGGCCGTTTCCGCCGGAGCCGGGCCGCAGCTCCTTGCGCCAGATGACGATCGGTCCGACCTGCTCGGTGGCCTCCACCGACATGGTCCGCACGCCACTCGGGAAGGCGGTGGCGCTGAGGCCGTCGAGGGCGGGTCGGGCGCCGGTGCCGCCACTGTTGAACATGAGGATCTCACGCGGCGGCAGGCCGCTGCCGGGCTCGGTCGGCCGGGCGCTGATGTGGAAGTTCCAGAGGGCCCCGGATCCCTCGGCCGGGACGACGTCGGGGAGGGCCTCGGCGATGGCGCCCAGGCAGAGGTCGGTGACGAAGTGGCCGATGACGTGGCGGACCGACACCGGGTCGGGGTGGCGGGCGTTGAGGATGCAGCCCTCGGGAGCGCTGACGGTGAACGGCTCGAGGGAGGCATGGTTGCTGGGCATCCGGGGGGCGAGTGCCACGAGCATGGCGTAGGTGAGGTAGGCGCGGGCGTACTCGATCGGCACGTTGATGCCGTAGGGGCAGGTGGGAGACGAGCCGGTGAAGTCGGCGTGGGCGCCGTCGGCATCGACGGTGAGGGTCACCGCCAGGACGACGGTGTCGTTGTAGCCGTCGACGCGCATCTCGTTGGAGTAGGTGCCGTGGGGCAGGCGGGCGACCGCCTCGAGGGTGGCGGCCCGGGTGCGTTCGAACACGAAGGCGGCAATGCCGTCGAGGTCATCGAGGCCGAACTCGTCGAGCATGGCATCGAGTCGTCGCCGGCCGGTGTCGTTGCAGGCGGCGAGGGAGTGGAGGTCGCCGACGACCTGGTCGGCCTCCCGGACATTGTGTCGGACGATGTTCACGAGGTCGCGGTTGACGTCGCCGCGTTCGGCGAACTTCATGATCGGCACGAGGAGTCCCTCCTCGTGGACATCGCGGGAGTCGGGTCCGTAGCCGTTGCCGCCGACGTCGAGGACGTGGGCGGTGCAGGCGAAGAAGCCGATGAGCCGCCCGGCACGGAACGTCGGGGTGACGACGGTGAAGTCGTGGAGGTGGCCGGTGCCCTTCCACGGGTCGTTCGTGACGTAGGCGTCGCCCTCGAAGATGCGGTCGCGGCCGATGTCCTCGATGAAGTTTCCGACCGCCGCCGCCATGGTGTTGACGTGTCCCGGCGTACCGGTGACGGCCTGGGCGACCATGCGGCCGTCGGCGTCGAACACGCCGGCCGACAGGTCGCCGGCCTCGCGCACACTGGTGCTGAAGGCGATCCGGACCAGCGTGAGGGCCTGTTCCTCGACGATCGAGATCAGGCGGTTCCAGACGACCTGGTTGCGGAGGTCGCTCATGCCGAGGCCCCACTTGTCGTGCCGCGGGTGACCAGCAGGCAGCCGTCGGCCTGGAGGACGGCTGCCTGGCCGGCCGAGAGCCAGGTGGTGGTCTGCTCCTCGGCCACGACGGCCGGACCGGTGACCCGGTCACCCGGTTCGAGGTCGTCGCGGTCGACCACGATGGCCTCCTCGACAGTCCCGGTGGCGGCGTCGTGGATCGGCCGGATCCGGTCCGAGGTGACGTCCCGACGGACCGTGACGGGTTCGACGGGGTCGACCGGCGGACGTGGCGTCGCGACGCGGACCGACCAGCTGACGGCCTCGATGCGCAGCCCGTCGATGGGGCGGCCGAAGAAGGTGGTGTACGCGGCCTCGAAGCGGTCTGCCAGCTCGGCTGCGAGGACCCCGTCGTCCAGCCGGACGGGGATCTCCCAGCCCTGACCGGCGTAACGCATGTAGGCGAAGCGTTCCACGTCGAGTTCCCGGGTCACCGCTCCGGAGTGCGTGATGGCACCCTGCACGAAGCCGCGGGCCTCCGCCTCGAGGTCGGCCAGGACTCCGTCGACGGCCGACACGTCCAGGTCGTCGAGGGCGGCATAGTGGCTGCGGACCGCCTCGTAGGCGAAGGGGGCACGCAGGAAGCCGATGGCCGAGCCCACCCCGGCCCCGGGTGGAATCAGCACGGCGTCGATGTCGAGCTTGTCGCAGAGCCGACCGGCGTGGAGGGGGGCGCCGCCGCCGAAGGCGATCATCGTGAACCTGGCGACGTCCTTGCCGTTCTCGACAGCGTGGACGCGTGCCGCGTTGGCCATGTTCTCGTCGACCACCTCGGCCACGCCGATCGCCGACGTCGTGGCGTCCAGGCCGAGGCGGTTGCCGATGCCGTCGAGGAGGGCGGTCGCGGCGGCGTCGGGCGACAGGTCGATGCCGGGCGCGCCGAAGGTGTCGGGGGAGAGACGGCCGAGTACCAGGTTGGCGTCGGAGACGGTCGGGTCGGTGCCGCCCAGGCCGTAGGCGGCCGGTCCCGGCTCGGAGCCGGCACTCATCGGCCCGACGCGGATCTGGCCGAGGCCGTCGACGGCGGCGATGGAGCCACCGCCGGCGCCGATTTCGATCATCTCGATGACGGGGATGGCGACCGGCATGCCGCTGCCCTTGGTGAAGCGCTGGGTGCGGGCCACCTCGAAGGTCTTGGCCGTCCGGGGCGTCTGGTCCTCGATCAGGCAGATCTTGGCGGTCGTGCCGCCCATGTCGTACGAGAGCACGGCGTCGAGGCCGTGGCGCTCGGCCAGGTGGGCGGCGAAGATGGCGCCGCCGGCCGGCCCCGATTCCAGCAGCCGGACCGGGTAGCGGGCGGCGGTGTCGACGTCGAGCAGCCCGCCCCCGGAGTGGATCAGGTGCAGCGGGCAGGTGGCGCCCGCGTCCGCCAGGGCGGCCTCGAGCCGGTGCAGGTAACCGGCCATGAGGGGTTGGAGGTAGGCGTTGGCGCAGACCGTGTTGAAGCGCTCGAACTCCCGCAGCTGGGCGGCCACCTCCGAGGAGATCGACACGGGCACGTCGGGCAACCGGTCGGCGAGCAGGTCGCGCAACCGCCGCTCGTGTGCGCCGTTGCGGTAGCCGTGCAGGAGGCCGATGGCGACGGCCTCGTAGGGTCCGTCGTCGGTTCCGGCAGCCAACTGGTCGATGAGGGTCGATGCCTCGGCCTCGTCCAGCGGGAGGAGCACCGACCCGTCGGCCGCCAGGCGCTCCGGCACGACGTGGCGGTGGCGCCGGTCGACCAGCGGGGTGGGGAGCACCAGGTTCAGGTCGTACTGCTCGAAGCGGCTCTCGGTGCGCATCTCCACGACGTCGCGGAAGCCGGCGGTCGTGATGAACGCCGTCCGGGCGCCGGTGCGGTTGATGAGGGCGTTGGTGGCCAGCGTGGTGCCGTGGATGACGCTGGTGAGCACGGTGGCGTCGACGCCCGCTTCGGCCAGCACTCGTAGCATCCCGTCGAGCACGCCGCGTTCGGGGGCGTCGTAGGTGGTGAGCACCTTGGTGGAGAACTGCCGGTCGCCGTCCTCGAGGACGACGTCGGTGAAGGTGCCGCCGATGTCGGCGCCGATGCGCATGGCTCGTGCTGCCCTGTTCGCCGTCTGTTGACCGTCGAGCTGGCCGAAACCGGGGCTAGTCGAGCGAGTCGAGGGAGGGGAAGCCGCTGGGCGGCATGATGTCGACGGTCGCCGAGCGCTGCTGGGCCAGCATGCCGCCGTCCACCCGCAGCGTGATGCCGGTGACGTAGCGGGCGTCGTCGGAGGCGAGGAAGATGGCGGGTCCGGCCATGTCGTCGGGGTCGCCGGGTCGGCCGAGGGGGATGTTCTCGCCGCGGAGGCGGCGGGCCTCTTCGTCCATGCCCTCGGTGTCGATGGAGCCCGGCACGAGGGCGCAGACCCGGATCCCGTAGGGCCCGAGGTCGAGGGCCATGGCCCGGGTGAGGGCCTCGATGCCGCCCTTGGAGGCGTCGTAGGCGGCGAACGCCCGGTGGGCGCGGGTGGCACCGCCTGACGACATGTGGAGGATCACGCCGCCGCCCTGTTCGGCCATGATGCGGGCGGCCCGGCGCGAGGTGAGGAAGTGCCCGGTGAGGTTGACGTCGATGATGTGGCGCCACCAGGCCTCGTCGGCCTCGAGGAAGTGCAACATCGGGCTGACCAGGCCGGCGTTGTTGACGAGCACGTCGACGGTGCCGTGGGCGGCGAGCGTGGCGTCGAACATGGCGTCGACCTGGGCGGCGTCCGAGACGTCGGCGACGGCCGCCGTGGCCGTGCCGCCTGCGGCGGTGATCCCGTCGGCCACTTCGCTGGCGGTGGCCTCGTCGACGTCGTTGACCACGACCCTGGCGCCCTCGCCGGCGAAGCGTTCGGCGATGGCCCGTCCGATTCCCTTCCCGGCACCGGTCACGATGACCACGCGTGCCTCGAGCGATGACGTCATGTCGCGTTCCTTTCGGGTCTCGTGCGCCGTCCGCCGGAGCGGCACGCGCAGGCTAGCGCCGAGCCTCGCTGCGGAGAGGTGTCAGGGGGAGGTCGCGGGCTCAGACGAGGAGTGCCGTGCCGACGACCGTGAGGCCGGCGCCGAACCAGGCGCCGGGAGACGGTGGCTGCCGGGTCCTGGCCCACAGGATCGGGAGCAGCAGGACCGGGGTGGTCCCCGAGAGGATGGTCGCCACGCCGGTGTCGCCGTTGGCGAGGGCGTACAGGAGCAGGGTCATGCCGACGACCATGGCGACGAGGCCGCTGGCGGCGAAGCGCCAGTGGTCCGTGCGACGGATCGGTGCGCTGGTGTCGGAGCGGACGAGCCTGTCGGTGGGGCGGTACACCGCCCACATGGCGGCGGTGGCCAGCAGGGCGCGGGTGGCGGCCACGGCGATCGTGTCGGCACCGGCGTCGAGGATCGGCTTGGCGGCGAGCACGCCGGCGGCCTGTCCGACGGCGCCCACGGTGGCCCAGGTGACCCCGACCCGGAGGCGGCCATCGATGCGCTCGTAGACGTCGGACGGGATGCCCCGGCCGGAACCGAAGTTGATGGCCAGCATGACCCCGAGGACGGTCAGGGTGGCACCGATCAGCGACCAGGCGGTGAACGACTCGTGGAAGAGGAAGACGCCGCCGAGTGCGGCCATCGGCGTGTTGGTGGTGAACAGCACGGAGGTCCGGCGGGGTCCGATGCGGGACATGGCGATGAACAGGCCGGCGTCGCCGACGAAGATGCCCACCATCCCCGAGAGGGCCAGCAGGCCGAGGTCGCCGGTGTCGATGCTGGCCCAGCCGCCCTTCAGGGTCGCCCAGGCCGTGAGCATGGCGCAGACCCACAGCATCCGGATCCGGCACCAGCGGGGGCCGCCCAGTCGACGGACCGGCTCGGCGGCGATGAGGCTCGAGCACGCCCAGGCCGTGGCGGCGAGGAGGGCGGCGAGCTGGTATGGCATCGGCGTAGTCCACCGGGCGGGCCGAGGTGTTGGCAACCCGGTTGTAGCGGAAGGCTCGCAGCGCGCGAGAGTGCGCGGATGGACGAGACGAGCAGCCCCGAGAACAGGACCGGCGGCTGCGACTGCGGTGGCGTTCGCTACCGCATCGACGGGCCGGTCCGCCAGATCATCCACTGCCACTGCGAGCCGTGTCGCCGCATCACGGGCAACTTCATGGCGGCCACCTCGGCGGCGGTCGGCGACGTGTCCTTCGAGGCCGACGCGGGGCTGTCGTGGTTCGAGCGCACGCCGGAGACCCGGTACGGCTTCTGCACGTCGTGTGGTTCGCTGCTGTTCTGGGCGGCCACCGACAAGGCTGATCGTCTCTCGATCACCGCCGGCACCCTCGACGACGCCTCGGGGCTGCAGGTCGAACTGGTGCTCTTCGGCGCCGAGCTCGGCGACTACAGCAGGTCTCCCGAGGGGTGCGAGGTCCTCCCCGGAGACCACTGAGTCCGGCTCGACCCTCGGACGGGAACGCCGGCTCGCGGGTTACCCGCATCCGTGCGATGCTGGGCCCATGCGAGCGGACAGCGCCGAGGAGCGCATCGGCGTCTTCGTCGACTACGAGAATCTGGCCATCGGGGCTCGGGACAACCTGGGCCTGAAGCGCTTCGACTTCGGGCCGATCGCCCGGGCCATGGCCGAACGGGGGCGTGTTGTGTACCGACGGGCCTACGCCGACTGGTCGGGGTTCGACGACGACCGCCGGCACCTCACACGCCACCAGGTCGAACTGATCGAGATCCCGCAGCGGATGGGTGCGAGTCGCAAGAACGCCGCTGACATCAAGATGGTGGTCGACGCCCTGGAACTGGCCTTCGAACGCGACTTCGTGACGACGATCGTGCTGTGCACCGGCGACAGCGACTTCACGCCGCTGGTGCAGAAGCTCCGGGAGTTGGATCGACGGGTGATCGGCATCGGGGTGCGCGACTCCACCTCCAAGCTGCTGCCGCCGGCCTGCGACGAGTTCCTCTTCTACGACAGCCTGGAGGGCGTCGAGGCAGTGCGCGAGGCGCCGGAGAGGGCGGGCGACGATGAGGCCGACGCGCCGCCGACCAGCCTCGACGAGCTGGTGATCTCGACGCTGGTCGGGATGCAGGGTTCCGGCGAGGACGTGCGGGCGTCGACGCTCAAGCGGGCCATCCAACGGATCGATCCCACCTTCGTCGAGTCAGACCACGGCTTTCGCGGCTTCACCGAGTTGTTGCGCCACCTGTCCGAGCGGCAGGTGGTCGAGTTGTCGGGAACCAAGCGCGACCCCGAGGTCGACCTGGTCACCGGCGGCGGGCCGGCGCAGGCGGCGTTCGACCTGCTGGTCGCCGTCGTGGGCGAGGCGGGGAAGAAGGGCGCCGCCATGTCCGGACTCAAGACCGAGATCCGCCGCCAGGACGCCGACTTCAACGAGCGGGCCCTTGGCTATGGTGGCTTCCTGCAGTTCTGCAAGGCTGCAGCGGCACGGGATCTCGTGGCGATGGCCTGGGATGACAAGCGGGGTGACTACCTGCTGTCGCCGGCCGGCTGAGGAGTTCCCCGACGAGATCCGCGACGGCGCGGGAGCAGAGAGGGAACGGGCCATGTCCGAGCGGACCACGCTGCACCGGAAGGGTGACCGGGCGGTCACCGACCCCGTCGAACGCGACGCGATCCTCGACGAGGGGCTGCTGGCCCACGTGGGGCTGGTCTCCGAGGTGGGCGGGGCGCCCCACCCGGTGGTGATCCCCATGCTCTACGCGCGGCAGGGCGAGCGGCTCCTGTTGCACGGGTCGCCGGCCAGTCGCCTGCTGCGCACCGCCAAGGGCGGCATCGAGGTGTGCGTGACGGTGACGCTGGTCGATGCCCTGGTACTGGCCCGGTCGGCCCTCAACCACTCGATGAACTACAGGTCGGTGGTGGTGTTCGGGACGGCGACCGAGGTCACCGACCATGCCGAGAAGGCGGCCGCCCTCGACCTGCTCACCGACTTCGTCATTCCGGGGCGGGTGGCAGCCCTGCGGCCGAACGCCGACAAGGAGGTCCGGGGGACGACCGTGCTGTCACTGCCGCTCGAAGAGTGGTCAGTGAAGGTCCGGGGTGGCCCGCCCGTCGACGAGCCCGAGGACCTCGACGAGCCGGCCTGGGCGGGACTCATCCCGCTGGGACTGGCGGTCGGAGAGCCGGTTCCCGATGAGCGGGTCCCGGCGGGGACGGGGGCGCCGGCCCACGTGGTGGAGTGGGGTCGAGGGTCCGACTCATGAGTGGTTCCACACCGGTTGCGCAGGGTTCCCGCATCGCCGCCATCGACGTGCTGCGGGGGTTCGCCCTGCTCGGCATCCTCGGCGCCAACATCACCCTGTTCGATGTGGACGGCATCGGGGCGGTCGAGCAGTCGTTTGACGACCTGGTGGTCGGAGCGGCGGGGGCACCGTTTATGGCGTTCCTGCTGGTGTTCGTGCTGAACAAGATGATGGCGGTGTTCTCGATGCTGTTCGGGGCCGGGGTGCTGCTGGTGACCGAGCGCATCGAAGCCAGGGGCGGGTCGGCGTTGCGCGTGCACTACGTCCGCAACCTCCTGCTGCTCCTCATCGGCCTGGCGCACAGCGCCCTCTGGTTCGGCGACATCCTGCTCGTCTACGGCACCTGCGCCATGGTGCTGTACCCGTTGCGGCGGCTGCCGGCGCGGGCGCTGCTCGGCGGCGGGGCCGCCGTCTGGCTGTTGGCGTTCGTCGTGGAGTCGGGGGCAGAGGAGGAGTACGTGGTGCGGGCGCTGGCGATGATGCTCGTCGGCATGGGGCTCTACCGGTCCCGGATCATCGACGCCGGGCGGGACGCCGGCTGGTACCGGCGGGCGTTGTCGTGGTCGTTCGTCGTGGGCCTGCCGGTGTGCTCGGCGGCCTGGTTGTTCGCCGACGGATCGGACGGTCCCGGCGGCGACGAGTTGGCCGCCGACGTCAACAACCTGGGCGTCCCGTTCGTGGCGTTCGGCTACGTGTGCCTGGTGATGTGGGTGTGTGCCGAGGGCCACCTACCGAGGGTGCGGGCCCGGCTGGCGGCCGCCGGGCAGCTGGCGCTCACCAACTACCTGATGCAGACGGTGCTGGGGATGGCGGTCATCGAGGCGTTGAACGAGGTCCGCGGCGAGCGGGTGACGGCCTTCTGGATGATGCTCGCCATGTTCGGCATCTGGGCGGTGCAGGTGTGGTGGTCGGCGCCGTGGCTGCGCCGCTTCCGCTTCGGCCCGGCGGAGTGGGCCTGGCGCAGCGCCACCTACGGGCGGTTGCAGCCCTTCCGGGCCTGAGGTTCGGGCGCCCCGGTCAGCGAGCGTCGAAGAAGCGGACGAACGCGTCGACCAGTTCGTCGACGTCGGCGTCGTCGATGTCGTGGTGGGTCACGAAGCGCATGGTCGGCTTCCAGAAGATCGCCAGCAGGCCGTTCGCCTCGAGGTGGGCGACCAGGTCGTCGTGGTGTTCGGCCGGCGGCGTCACCCAGACCATGTTGGAGCCCTGTTCGAGCGACAGGGCGCCGATCGGGCGGAGGTCGTTCGCCAGCCGGTCGGCCCGGGCGTGGTCATCGGCCAGGCGGTCCACGTGGTGGTCGAGGGCGTAGAGGCCGGCGGCGGCCAGGTGACCGGCCTGGCGTAGGCCGCCCCCGAGAATCTTGCGGGCCCGGTGGGCCCGGGCGATCGTGGCACGGTCGCCGGCCAGCACGGTGCCGACGGGGGCGCCGAGGCCCTTGGAGAGGCACAGCGACACGGTGTCGACGTCGTCGAGGAAGGCGTCGATGCCGACGCCGCAGGCGACAGCGGCGTTGAAGAGGCGGGCGCCGTCGAGGTGGACGGCGAGGCCGCAGTCGTGTCCGGTGGCGGCCAGTTTGGCGATCCGGTCGACGGGCTGGACGAAGCCGTTGACGGTGTTCTCGAGGCAAAGCAGCCGGGAGACGGGGTGGTGGATGTCGGGTTCGCGGATTGCGGCTCGGACGTCGTCGGGGGAGATGGCGCCGTCGGCGTCGCAGTCGATGGGCCATGGGGAGGCGCCACCGAGGGCGGCGGCGCCGGCTGCCTCGTTGAGGAGGATGTGGTAGTCGCGGCCGATGATGAACTCGTCGCCGCGGCCGCAGTGGGACAGCACCGCCGAGAGGTTGCTCTGGGTGCCGGAGGTCAGGAAGAGGGCGGCCTCCTTGCCGGCCAGTTCGGCGACTCGGTCCTGGAGCCGGTTGACGGTGGGGTCCTCGTCGTAGACGTCGTCACCGACCGGTGCCGCGGCCATGGCCTCGCGCATGGCCGGACCGGCCACGGTGACCGTGTCGCTGCGGAAGTCGCGGATCGGACGCGTACCCATGGCGGGAACGCTACCGGGGTCGGTCGGCGGCCGAGAAGGGCGGTGAGCTGGAGGTTGCAACCCCGGGGAGCCCGACGGGATCAGCAGGTGGCCCTGAAGGGCAGCGAGGTGTGGCGGCGCACGTAGTTGCCGGTGGCGTAGGCGGCGGCATCGCCGTCGACGGTGAAGTCGGGACAGCGGTGGAGGAGTTCCTCGAGGGCGATGCGGGACTGGAGGCGGGCCGCGGCGGCGCCGAGGCAGTGGTGGGCTCCGGAGCCGAAGGTGAGGTGTCGGGCGATGTGTCGCCCGACGTCGAGTGATTCGGCCGTGGGACCGAACTCCCGCTCGTCCCGGTTGGCAGCGCCGTAGCCGAGGAGTACCCGGTCGCCGGCGGCGATGCTGCGGCCATCGACCTCGACGTCCCGGGTGGCGACACGGGCGAGCCCCTGGACGGGGGAGGTGAGGCGCAGCAGTTCGTCGACGGCGCCGGGCAGCAGGCCGGGGTCGTCGAGCAGGCGTCGGCGCTGGTCGCGGTGTTCGGTGAGGAGCACCGCCGATCCGCCCAGCATGCCGGTGGTGGTGTCGTTGCCGCCGGCGACCATCGTGAACGCGAACCCGAGTACCCACAGGACGGACGCCTCCTCCTCGCCGAGGGACACGAGGTGGGACACCATGTCGTCGGCGGGCTCGGTGCGCCGTCGTTCGACCAGTTCGGCGAAGTAGGCCAGCAGGTCGTTGATGCCGTCGGCGGCGGCCGCGTTGCCCTCGGCAGCGGCGGCCACGATCTGGTCGGTCCAGACGTCGAAGCGGGGCCGGTCTTCCGGGGGTACCCCCAGGTACCAGGCGACGACCAACGAGGGGAGGGGCTTGAACAGCTCGGTGACGATGTCGCCGCTGCCCGCCTCCCGGAGCTCCTCGATCCGTTCGACGACGAAGGCGCGGATGCGGTCCTCGAGTTCGGTGACCTGGCGCGGGGTGAAGCCGCGACCGACGAGACGCCGCATGGCGGTGTGTTCGGGCGGGTCCATGAAGACGATCGGCGTGGCGTCGCCCATGCCGGTGCCGGGCGAGTCGGGGTCGACGGTGAGGCCGTGGGCCGACGAGAAGGTGGCCGTGTCGCGTGCGGCGGCGAACACGTCGTCGAAGCGGGAGAGGAACCAGAACGGCTCGGTGTCGTCGCCGCGGATGGCGACGCGGTGGACCGGGTCGTGGTCGCGCAGGTTCCGGTACATCGGGAACGGGTCCCGCCAGGATTCGCCGGAGCGGAGTTGGTAGCTGGCGGCGGGCTTCACGTCGCCTTTGGTAGCACCACGAAGGCGAAGGCCACGTAGTGGAGTGCGGCGGCGGCGATGGTGAGGGCGTGGAAGACCTCGTGGAAGCCGAAGGTGTTCGGCCAGGGATCGGGGCGCTGCAAGGCGAACACCACGGCGCCGGCGGTGTAGAGCAGGCCGCCGGCGAGGTAGAGCACGAAGCCGGCGACGCCGAGGTGGTGCCAGGCGTCGGTGACCGCGGGGAGCAGGCACCAGCCGACGAGGAGATACGGGAGGGCGACGAGGTGTGTGGGGGCGCCGGTGAAGCGCAGGCGGACCCATCCACCCGCAAGGGCGCCTCCCCAGGCCAACGCCAGGACCAGCCAGGCGGCCCACGGCGACATCGCGAAGGCGGCGACGGGCGTGTAGGTGGCGGCGATGGCGAGGAAGATCGTGGAGTGGTCGAGGCGCCGCATGACCCGATGGCCACGCGGCCCCCAGTCGATCCGGTGGTAGAGCGCCGAGACGCCGAACAGGGCGACGATGCCGCCGCAGTAGAGGGCCGTGACGAACCTCGGGAAAATGCCGGGCGCCTGTACGACCATGATCGGGGCGAGCGTGAGCGAGGCGACGAACGCTGCCCGATGCGTGACGCCCCGGAACAGCGGCTTGGCGGCGACGGGGTCGGTGGAGGTCTCGGGCACGGTGTGCACCCTACGGCGCACCGGAGAGTCGGGGTCGCCTGTGGCCGGTACGGTCCTTGGGCATGGAGGGGGACCGCCTCTACGGCCTCGTGGAGGAGTACGCCGCGTTCGGCGACCATCGCACCGGCACCGACGTCGACCACGCGACCGCTGAGTGGGTGGCGCGGCAGCTGGCTGATCGGGGGCTCACGGTCGAGGTGGCGCCGTACGGGTTCGACCACTGGCGGGTGCGCGGTGGGGTCGTCGTTGACGGCGAACCACTCGAGCATCTGGCCGTGACAGGCGAGTGGACCGGCCCCGTGCCGTACGGACCGGTGCTGGCGATGGGCTACTCGGTCGGCCACGGCGGGGAGCAGTCGTTTGGTGCCGTGGCGGGCGCTGCCCGGGCGTCGGGGTGCATGTCGGCGCTGCTGGCGACCGAGCATCCGCATGGCTGCCTGGTGGCGGTCAACAGGGCGCCCGGCGACGAGACCGGGTTTCCGGTCGTTCTGGTGCCGGGGCGGGAGGCGGCCCGGCTGGAGGGCACGGAGGGGTCGCGGATCGAGGTCGACCTGGCGGCGGAGGTGGTTCCGGGCACCACGGCGAACGTGGTCGCCGCCAACGGTGTCGAGGGGATGCCGTTGCTGCTCACGACGCCGATGACGGGCTGGTTCGGGTGCGCGGGTGAGCGGGGCACCGGCCTCGCGGTCCTGCTGGAACTCGTGGAGCGGTTCGCCGACCGGCCGCTCCTGGTGCTGGCGACCACCGGGCACGAACTGCTCTACGAGGGGGTGCGGCGCTGGGTGGCGGAGCGGTCGCTCGAGGTGTCGGCGATCGTGCATGTGGGTGCCGACCTGGCCACTGAGGCCTACGGCGAGGGGGGCGTGCGTACGTTGGCGACGTCCCGGGTGGCGTTCTGCGGGCGCTCGACGGCGGCCGCCGGGGTCAGTCGGGCGCTCGAACCGGGCGGCTGGGCGTTTCGGGAGGATCCGGCCGCCTGGCTGGGGGAGGGCGAGGTGTGGTCGGGCTTCGACGTACCGCTGCTGTCGCTCACGGGTGCCGGGCCGTGGTTCCACACGCGGGAGGACACACCGGCCGTCTCGACGTCGCCGCAGTCGCTGGCCACGGTGGCCGACGCACTGGCCGATGCGGTCGTGGCCCTCGACGACGCTGCCCGGGGCTGAACAGGGGGAGGTTCGTCCCCGCCGGGGGTGGTCCGCCGAGTGGCTGTTAGGTAATCTTTACCCCAATGGTCAAGGTATGTGATGTCGACGGCGGGCGGGGGGCCGGCTGATGCTGGTCTGCCACTGCTACGCGGTCACGAGCAGCCAGGTCCGGGGCCTCGTCGTGGACGGTGTCTGCACCCTCAACGGCATCGCCCGGATGTCCGGCGCCGGCTCCGACTGCGGCTCCTGCGTCTCCGTCATCCGCGACCTGATCGAACACGGCGCCACCCTCGGCCCCGGCGACCGCGTGGGCCACCTGGAACTCCGGGAGCTCCCGGAGAACGTCGTGGCCCTGCCCATCCCGGCCTGAACGGGGCGGTTGGGCCCGACGGAGGGCGGGGGCTAACTTTGCATGTACGGGCGACAAGGAGAGCCACCCCATGCAGGGCAATGCCGACGTCATCGAGTTCCTGAACGAGGCGTTGACCGCTGAGCTCACGGCGATCAACCAGTACTTCATCCACGGCATGATGTGTGACAACTGGGGCTACGAGCGCCTCGCCAAGAAGCAGCGCGAGGAGTCCGTCGAGGAGATGGAGGACGCCCAGAAGATCATCGAGCGAATTCTGTTCCTCGAGGGCGTCCCCAACATGCAGCGCTACGGCAACGTGCTCGTCGGTGAGACCGTGCCCGAGCAGTTCGAGGTCGACCTGCAACTCGAGTACGCGGCCATCGAGCGCTACAACCGCGGCATCACCCTGTGTGTCGAGGCGGGCGACGGCGGCACCCGCGAACTCCTCGAGGACCTGCTGGTCGGCGAGGAGGAGCACGCCGACTGGCTGGAGGCCCAGCAGCAGGTCATTTCCGACATCGGCATCGAGAACTACCTGGCCCAGCAGCTCGACGAGTAGCGGGCGGGATGGGAGCCCTGGCGAGGTCCGCTGAGCCCCCCGGCATTTGCCCCAAGATGCGCCGTGGCTGAACGCGCCTGGGACTTCGTGATCGTCGGCGGCGGGTCGGCGGGCTGTGCGCTCGCCAACCGGCTCAGCGCCGACCCGGGCAACCGGGTGCTGGTGCTCGAGGCGGGCCGGATGGACTGGCGGTGGGATGTGGTCATCCACATGCCGGCGGCGCTCTCCATGGGGATCGGCAACCGGTTCTACGACTGGCAGTACGAGTCGGAGCCCGAGCCGGAGATGGGGGGCCGCCGCGTGTACCACGCCCGCGGCAAGGTGCTGGGCGGCTCGTCCAGCATCAACGGGATGATTTTCCAGCGGGGCAACCCGATGGACTACGACCGCTGGGCCGCCACCCCCGGCTGCGAGGCGTGGGACTGGGCACACTGCGTGCCGTACTTCCGGCGCATGGAGACCTGCCTCGCCGGCGAGGACGAGTGGCGGGGCGGCGACGGGCCGCTCAAGCTCGAACGGGGACCGGCCACCAGTCCGCTGTTCCGGGCGTTCTTCGAGGCGGTCCAGCAGGCCGGACACCCGATGACGACCGACGTCAACGGCTATCGCCAGGAGGGCTTCAACGCCTTCGACCGCAACGTGTACCGGGGTCGGCGCCTGTCGGCGGCCCGGGCGTACCTGCACCCGGTGCTGCGCCGCCCCAACCTGGAGGTCGTCACCCATGCCCACGCCACCCGGCTGGTGATGGAGGGGAACCGGGCCGTCGGCGTGGAGTACGTGCGGCGTCGGGGCAACCGGTCCGGCTCGCCGCGGGTTGCTCGGGCGGCGGAGGTCCTGCTCTGTGGTGGTGCCATCAATTCGCCGCAACTGCTGCAACTCTCGGGTATCGGGCCGGCGGGGGTGCTCGAGGATGCCGGGGTGGCCCCGGCCGTCGAGGTCCCCGGGGTGGGGGAGAACCTCCAGGACCACCTCGAGGTGTACGTCCAGTACGCCTGCAAGCAGCCGGTGTCGATGGCGCGGCACCTGGCGCACTGGCGCAAGCCGTGGATCGGGCTGCAGTGGCTGTTCCGCGGGGGCCCGGGCGCCACGAACCACTTCGAGGCCGGCGGGTTCCTGCGCAGCAACGACGACGTGCGGTGGCCGAACCTCATGTTCCACTTCCTGCCGGTCGCCATCCGCTACGACGGTTCGGTGCCGGCGGCCGGGCACGGCTACCAGTTCCACATCGGCCCCATGTTCTCGAACAGCCGCGGGTGGGTGCGGATCGCCTCGGACGACCCGTTCGCCAAGCCGAAGATGCTGTTCAACTACCTGTCGACCCCCGAGGACCGGCAGGAGTGGACCGAGGCCATCGCCATCGCCCGCGACATCATGGGCCAGCCGGCGTTCGACGAGTTCAACGGCGGCGAGATCTCGCCCGGACCCGACGTGGAGGGCGACGAGGCGGTGCTGGAGTGGGTCCGCAAGGACGCCGAGACGGCGCTGCACCCGTCGTGCACGGCCCGCATGGGGGCCGACGACCTGGGGGTGCTCGATCCGGCCTCGTTGCGGGTGCACGGCACCGATGGCCTGCGGGTGGTGGACGCCTCGTCGATGCCGAGCATCACCAACGGCAACATCTACGCACCGGTCATGATGCTGGCCGAGAAGTCCGCCGACCTGATCCTCGGCAACACGCCGCTGCCGCCGTCCGAGGCCGCCCAGTACCGGCACGGGGTGAGCGAACCCGACTGGTAGGCGGGCTCGCAGGTTCGCCGGTGCAGTCGGCTGCCCGGTCGCATGGCAGGCTCCTCCCGTGCGCACGGTGATCCGAAATGGGGTCGTTTTCGATCCGGCCGCTGGCACCCACCTGGGTGAGCGGACGCTGGTGGTCGAGGACGGGGTGGTCGTCGAGGTCGCCGAGGGGGCGGTGGGCAGCGACGCCGACGTGGAGGTCGAGGCCGGGGGCCGCTTCGTGCTGCCCGGGTTCGTGGATGCGCACGTCCACCTGTCGATACACACCATGGACTTCGCCCGGGCCGAGCGGGAGTGGCCCTTCGAGCAGGCCCTGGCCCGTGCGGCGCTGGCGGAGGCGACGGTCCGACGGGGCTTCACCACGGTGCGCGACACCGGCGGCGACCTGCGGGGCCTGAAGCGCTCCATCCGGCGCGGGCTGTGTGGTGGGCCGCGGATCGTGTCGGCCGGCCACATGATCTCCCAGACCGGCGGCCACGGTGACGTGCGTGGCGCGGTGGTCGACCCGCCTGCCTGCGGGTGCCAGATCGTCACGTCGCAGTACGCCCACGTGGCCGACGGCCCCGACGCCGTGCGCAAGGCGGCCCGGCAGTGCCTGCGCGACGGGTCGGACTTCCTCAAGATCCACACCTCGGGCGGCGTGGCGTCGCCGATGGATCCGTTGGACAGCGTCCAGTACACGGCCTCCGAGGTGGCGGCCATCGTCACGGAGGCCGAGCACCGGCACACCTATGTGACGGCGCACGCCTACTCGTCGGAGTCGATGCTGCTGGCGGCCGAGAACGGGGTGGCCTGCCTGGAGCACGGCAACCTGGTGGACGCCGAGGCGGCGGCCCGGTTGGCGGAGTTGGGGACGACGGTGGTGCCGACGCTCGTCACCTACTGGGCGTTCGGAAACGACGCCGAGAAGTTCGGGTTCCCGGAGCGGAACCGGGTCAAGAACGAGGGCCTGTACGAGCAGGGCCGTGGGGCCATCGGGCTGCTGCGGGATGCCGGCGTGGAGCTGGGCTTCGGGACCGACCTGCTTGGCGAGGCGCAGCCGCACCAGAACCGGGAGTTCGCCATCCGGGCCGAGCTGGAGTCGGCGGTCGACGTGCTGCGGTCGATGTACGTCACGAATGCCCGACTGTGTGGACTGGAGGGTCGCGTCGGGACGCTGGCGCCGGGTGCGTTCGGCGACGTGGTGGTCACCGATGTCGATCCGCTGGAGGACCTGGCGGGGCTGGCCGAGCCGGAGGCGGCGTTGTCGGCGGTGGTGCAGGGTGGTCGGGTGGTCGTGGACCGCCTGGACGGGTAGACGGGCCCGAGGGCTCAGGAGGCGCGCTGTGGGTCTGCAGATTCCGGTCGGCTCGCGGATCCGCAAGTCGCCGTTCCACGAGGCGCTGCTGGCGCACGGCCTGACGCACGCGACCGTCTACAACCACATGCTGATGCCGGCGTCGTTCGGCGACCCGGGCGCCGAGTATGAGGCGCTCGTGGAGCGGGTGTCGCTCTGGGATGTGGCCTGCGAGCGCCAGGTCGAGGTGGTCGGGCCGGAGGCCTTCGAACTGGTGCAGTACGTGTCGGCGAGGGACATGGCCGGGTGTGCGGTGGGGAGGGTTCGCTACGCCCCGATCTGCGACCACGAGGGGACCCTGCTGAACGACCCGATGATCCTGAAGCTGGCCGAGGACCGGTTCTGGTTCTCGATCGCCGACTCGGACCTGCTGCTGTGGATCCGGGCGGTCGGCGCCGAGCGGGGACTGGACTGCCGGGTGTTCGAGCCGGATGCCTCGCCGCTGGGCGTGCAGGGGCCCCGGGCGGACGACACCATGGCGGCGCTGCTGGGGGAGTGGGTGCGCGACGTGCCGTTCTTCTCGTTCGTGGAGGTCGAGCACGAGGGCATCCCGTTCCTGCTGTGCCGTTCGGGGTGGAGCGGCCAGGGCGGCTTCGAGCTGTTCCTGACAGACGGCTCCCGGGGCGTGGACCTGTGGGACGCCGTGTGGGCGGCAGGGGAGCAGTACGGCATCCACCCCGGCGGGCCGACCCTCAACGAGCGGTCGCTGGACCGGGGGGACGACTTCGTCGGGAAGGCGGCCCTGTTGGCCGAGCGGGAGCGGGGTCCGGCGCGGCGGCTGGTGACGGTGCTGCTGTCGGGTGATCGCCTGCCGGCGACCAGCGAGCATCCGTGGCCGGCGAGTGGGCCGGATGGGGAGGCTGGCGGGCCGGTCGGCGAGGTGCGGGTGGCGTCGTGGTCGCCTCAGCACGACTCGAACATCGCCCTGGCCCTGGTGTCAAGCGAGGTGGCCGGCGGCGGGTTCACGACGTTCACCCCGTCCGGCGAGGAGCTGCAGGCGACCCACCTGAACTTCTTCGGCGAGTAGCCGGGGGCGAGGCATTCTGGGCCCGCGCGAAGATTCTGGCGTGGGTACATCAGGTCGACCAGCGGCGAGCAGATCGCCTCCCGACAGGACATTGTCAGCAGTCCGACTCTGGTGGAGACGGTTACAAGGCGCTATGTGGATCCGAAGACGGCACGACACAAGGGGGGTGCGGCAGGTCGCGAGGGTGGCAGTGCCCGACGTCTCGCCGACGTCCTGCTCCAGCTCGACCTGACCTGGGATCTCCATGCAATGACGCCCGACGAGATCCTTGAACTCCTACCTGGGGAATTCGACAGGTTTCAGTGAAGTAGGAGCCCCCTTGGCCGTCTTCGCCTTGGTGGTGCAACACTCTTCTCGTGACCCACCACCTCGAGGAGATTCACGAGAACGGGTACACCCTGATCGAGGGGGCGGTGCCGGGCGAGGTGGTTGCGCAGTTCCGCTCTGAGCTGCAGCCGTACCTGGAGGCTGGACCGCACGGTCGCAACGACTTCGAGGGGTACCGCAGCAAGCGGGTGTACGCACTGCTGGCCAAGACGCCGGCGGTGGCGGCCATGGTGGAGCACCCGGACGTGCTGGCGCTGGTGGACCAGGTGCTGCTGCCCAACTACCTGCTGTCGTCGTGCCTGGCCATCGACGTCGAACCCGGCGAGACCGCCCAGGACTTCCACTTCGACGACGGCGGCATCCGGATCCCGCGGCCCCGGCCGGCACACGGCGTGTCGACCATCTGGGCCATCGACGACTTCACCGACGACAACGGCGCCACCGAGGTCATCCCCGGCAGCCACTTGTGGGGTGAGGAACGGCCGGAGGGCCAGGAACAGGAGCCGGTGAAGGTGTGCATGCCGGCCGGATCGGTGGTGGTGTTCTCGGGCCTGCTCTGGCACCGGGGCGGGGCGAACGAGTCGGGAGCATCGCGTCTCGGCATCACGCCGCAGTACTGCCAGCCGTGGGCCCGGCAGCTCGAGAACATGATCCTCGCCACCGGACCGAAGGCGGCCGACTACTCCGACCGCATCCAGGCCATGCTCGGCTACAGCCTCCATCCGCCGTTCATGGGCTACGTCGACGGCATGCACCCGCTGCGCCACCTCCACGACGACTACGACCCCGTCAGCACCGGCGAGAACGAGCAGTCGCGGGCCTTCTGGGAGGAGTACGGGGGCAGGACCGGGAGGATCCCCGAGGCCCGCGCCTAGAAGTACCCGATCTTCTCCGGACCACCACCCGACGCCGCGTCCGGCCAGCGCCGCGCCAACTGGTCGGCGATGGGGGCGCGACCTGTGGCCCGGAGCCGCGCCAGGTAGTCCGGCAGTTCGCCCCACACGTGGAACGGGCCGCCCTCCTCCATGACGATGTCGTGCGGGTCGCACCCGCCCGGCGTGGTCACGAGCATCTCGGCCTCCCAGGCCTCGAGGCGACTCCGCGCCGCCGCGACCTCGTCGGGATGCGCCGCCGACACGTCCTCCTGCAGGTGGGGGTCCTCGTCCAGCCGGTAGAGCATCTCGTCGGGGTAGCCGTGGTAGCCGTCGTGGCGGGTACGCACGTAGAGCCGGTCGTCCCAGCGAAGGCTGCGCTGCACCGTCCACGCCGCCGCCGACAGCACCAGTTCGCTGCGTCCGGCCGGCACCTCCCCGTCGCGCAGCACGTCGGCGAAGCCGTCGCCGTCCCAGTGCGCCGGCACGTCGGCACCGGCCAGCTCCACGAGGGTGGCGAACAGGTCGAGGTGGTAGTGGAGGGAGGAGGACGACGAGCCGGCCAGGGCGTCCAGGACCCCGGGCCAGCGGACGATGCCGGGGATGCGGTGCGTGTACTCGTCGGCGGTGTGGTGGTCGCACCAGACGCCGAGTTCGCCGAAGTTCTCGCCGTGGTCGGACGACACCACCACGACCGTGTCGTCGGCGACCCCCTGGGCGGCGAGGGCGTCGAGCAGGCGGCCGACCAGCGCATCGGCCCGCCGGACGCCGGTGTCGTAGCCGTCGAACGCCCGGGCCACGTCGTCGAGCGACTCGAGCGAGTCCGGCAGCAACGGGAAGGAAGGGCTCCTGGAGAGAGGCGAGTTGCCGAAGCCCAGGACCTCACTGGCCGAGTGCGGGCCGCCCTGCGCGCGGTGCCGGGCCAGGACCTCGTCGGTCACCCAGTCGGGGCGCCCGTCGCCCAGCGCCTCGGCGTCCTCGGGGGTGCCCGTGTACGGCGTGTGCGGATCCCAGACGTGGACGTGGAGGAACCAGCGGTCCCGGTCGGCGTTGCGCTCCAGCCAGTCCAGGGCGTGCCGTCCGACGCCCTCGGCGGACCAGGTGCGGTAGCCATCCTGGATGGCCTCGTTGAACCCGGCGTACCAGTGCAGTGCCGAGTGGTGCTGGCCGAAAACCGAGATCGTCGTGGTCCAGAGCCCGGCCCGGGACAGCACCGCAGCCAGGCTGCCGTGGGCCCGAGGCGACCGGAAGCCCCGCCGCAGGCCCTCGGAGAACGGGTCGGCGGCGGTGCCGCCGTGCCCGACGGCGCCGTTGTGGATGCCGAACAGTCCGGTCTGGATCGCCGAGCGGGACGGCAGGCACGGCGAGTCGGAGGTGTAGAGCCGGTCGAAGCGGGCACCCTCGGCGGCGAGGGCGTCGATGTTCGGGCTGGTCGACCGGGGGTAGCCGTGGCAGCCCAGGTGGTCGGGCCGCAGTGAGTCGATGTCGACCCACAGGATGCGAAGGGGAGAGCCGGCCACGGCGCGAGTCTGTCAGGAAGGCCCGGGTGGGGAAGAATGCGCAGGTGGAGGAACTGGCACACGAACTGACCCACGACCTGGAGAACGAGTCCCCCGAGGCGCTGTACGCGTTCCTCGACGAGCGCCAGTGGGGCGACGGGCTCCCCGTGGTGGCGCCCACCGGGGACCGGGTCGAGGAGATGCTGGCCGGCGGCGATCCCGGTGCCGACCCCGACGAGGTGCTGGCCGTACTCCCACCGCGGGGAGGCGCCGCCACGAGGCGCACCGTGGCGGTCAACGCCGTCATGGCCGGCTGCCCGCCTGAGGTGTTCCCGGTCGTGGTCACCGCCGTCCGGGCGCTGGGACAGCAGCGCCTCAACCTGCGGGGCGTCAACGCCACCACTGGCCGGCGCCCGCCCCGGGCCCGGCGACGCCGCCACCCAGGGCCAGCCCTCCAAGTACGCCTACTGCACCGCCGAGAACGCCGCCGCCAGCCCCTGGGGGCCGTACCACCACGACCTGGGCGTCGACGCCCCGAGCGCGGTCACGGTCCACTGCGGCGAGAACCCGCACAACTTCCACGACATGGAGTCCGACGACGTCGAGCGGATCCTCGCCAAGGCCGCGTCGGCGATGACCACCTTCGGTGTCAACAACGCCTGCATCTCGAGCGGCGAGTGGTTCGTCGGCCTCTGCCCCGAACACGCCGCCACGGCCGCCGCCGCCGGCTGGTCCCGCGACGACGTCGCCGAGCACCTGTTCGCCACGGCCCGCCGTCCGGCCAGAGAGTTCCGCGCCCAGTTCGACCTGCTGGCCTGGGCGCCCTGGATGCGCGACGCCGCCGACGACGACCTGCTGCCCATGACCGAGGAGGCCGGCAACATCCGGGTGTTCGTCACCGGCGGCGCCGGCAGGCACTCCTGCGTCATCCCCTCCTGGGGCATGACCCGCAGCGTCACCCTCGCCCTCGAAGCGTGAGAGGCTCTCACCCATGAACGGCCTGCTTCCATGAGCGCCCGCATCCTCGATCCCGCCGGACCGCTGGCCGAGGGCGCCGTGCAGTTGGCACCGGCCGCACCCGCCCTGGTCGACGGCCGCATCGGGGTGCTCGACAACGCCAAGCCCAACGCCCGACTCCTCCTCGAGACGGCGGCAGCGGGCCTGGCCGAGCGCATCGGCGGCGAGGTGGTCCGGGTGACCGACAAGGGCGCAGCCGGGTTCAACGCCGCCACCGCGTGTGAACCGCAGGTGCTGGAGGGACTCAGCAAGGAGGTCCGGATCGTCCTCACCGGCTCCGCCGATTGAGGGTCGTGTTCGTCGTGGAGTGTCCACGACCTCGTCGAACTGGAGAAGGCCGGCGTGGCGACCGTCGTGCTGGCCACAGTCCCCTTCGCCCAACTGGCGACGGCGTCGGCCCACAACCTCGGACTACCCGACGCCAGGGTCGTGGCCGTTCCACACCCGTTGGGCGGCACCGACGAGGACACGGTGGCCGAGTGGGGCGCAGCGGCCGTGGACGGGATCCTGGAGGCCTTGGAACGTTGAGGGGACCGGACCGGTGAGCATCGAGATCGACCTGACGGGCTCGAGGGCCCTCGTCACGGGCGCCGGGGCCGGCATCGGCCGGGAGGTCGCCCGCTGGCTGGCGCGTGCCGGCGCCACGGTGGCGGTGCTCGACGTCCGTGCCGACAAGGCCGCCGAGACCTGCGGGCTCATCACCGAGGAACACGCGGAATCGTCAGGGGAACCCCGCGCCGTCGCCGTGGTCGGCGACGCCCGCGACGACGCCGACCTGGAGCGCATGGTGGCCGAGGCCGTCGAGCAACTGGGCGGCCTCGACGTGGCGGTCAACAACATCGGGATGCTCGGCCCGAAGGGGAGTGCCCCACTGCTGGACCTCGACGGCGACGCCTGGCGGGACGTGCTCGACCAGAACCTGGTGCTCACGGCGCTCTCCATGCGGGCCGAGGCGCGGGTGATGGTCGAGCAGGAGGAGGCGGGTGGCGTGATCGTCAACGTGACCTCTGGCGAGACCACCCGACCGGCGCCGGGGCTGGCCGGCTACGGGGCCGCCAAGGCCGCCATCAACCACCTCACCGACACCGCCGCCGTCGAGTGGGGGCCGCGGGGCATCCGCGTCGTGGCCATCGCCCCCGGCACCACGCTCACCGAGACCGTGGCGGCCGCCCTGCCCGACGAGTACGTCGACGCCGTCGTGGCGTCGACGCCGTTGCAGCGCGCCACCGAGCACGACGAACTCGGACGCCTCGTGGTGTTCCTCGCCTCGGACCTGGCCCGGTGCGTCACCGGCGGCCTGATCCTCGCCGACGCCGGCGCACGCCTGTCCCGCAGTCGTCCCGGGAGCCCGTCCCAGGGGTAGCTAGGCGGCGGGTGTGTGCCTCAGGACCGCCCGCACGGCGTCCTCGCCGCCGCTGCGCAGCAGGATCTCCATGGCCCGGTCGAGGCCGTCGAGGTCGACCACCTCGCCCAGCAGGGGGGCGGTCGGGAAGTCGCCGGTGTTGAGGATCCGGCAGGCCTCGGTGACCGACTCCGGCGTGCCGCCGGCGCCGCCGTGGACGGTGAGCGAGCGGGTCACGACGTGGTCGGACACGACCGGAACCGCGACGCGGTCCTTGAGGCCGGCCCACACCACCTGGCCGCCGTGGTGGACCAGGTCGAGGCACAGCCCCGGCGTCGACGGCGCAGACGCCAGGTCGACGGCGACCGAGGCACCGAAGCCGCCGGTCAGGTCCTTCACGACCTCGACGGGGTCGTCGACGGTCACGTCGACCACGTGGTCGGCGCCGACCTCACGTGCCACCTCGAGGCGCATGGCGTCCTCACCGGTGCCGGTGACGATGACCCTTGCGCCCAGCGAGGCGGCGTAGGCGGCGCAGGTGAGGCCCATGTGCCCAGGGCCCTGGACCACGATGGTCTGACCCGCCTGCAGGTTCACCTTGGTCAGCCACGCCACCATGTTCGAGAGCGGTTCGAACAGGGTGAGCTCCTCGGCGCCCACCGACTCCGTGAGGCGCTCGAGCTGGGTGCCGGGCAGGATCGACATGTACTCGCCGTAGCCGCCCCACAGGCCCTCCCGCTCGTCGAGGCCGAACGAGTAGCCGTAGCAGCGCACGCCGAACGGGTTGCCCTCGTAGGGCGCCCCGTAGGTGACGATGTTGACGGCCACCCGGTCGCCGACCTCGACGCCCAGGTCGGCGTCGTCGTCGAGGGCATGGACCCGACCGACGATCTCGTGGCCGGGCACGGTCGGCGACACCTCGCCCGGCACGTGGTGGTGGCCGTGCAGCTGGGCGACGTCACTGTGGCAGAGTCCGACCGCCTCGACGGCCAGTACGGCCCCGCCCGGCGGCGCCGTGGCGACGGCGAAGTCGTCGCGGCGGTCCCAGGTGCCGTCGCCGTGGAAGACCACGGCACGGCAGGTGGCGCCCAAGACCGGCTCCTGCGCTCGGACTAGACCCGCTGCAGGAGGGTGCCGGTGCCGAGGCCGCCGCCGCAGCACATGGTGACGAGGGCGTGCTCGCCGTCGACCCGGTGCAGCTCGTGGACGGCCTTGGTCGTGAGGATGGCACCCGTGCCGCCCAGCGGGTGGCCGAGGGCGATGGCACCGCCGTTGGGGTTGACCCGGTCCATGTCGGGGCCGACCTCCTTCTCCCAGCAGAGCACCACCGAGGCGAAGGCCTCGTTGATCTCGACGAGGTCGATGTCGTCGATGGCCATGCCGTTGTCGGCGAGGAGCTTCCGCGTGGCGCCGATGGGTCCGGTCAGCATGAACTCGGGGTCGGAGCCGACGAGGCAGGTGTCGACGACCCGGGCCAGGGGCGTGACGCCGAGCGCTTCGGCCTTGGCCTCGGTCATCATCAGCACGGCGCCGGCGCCGTCGGAGATCTGCGACGAGGAGGCGGCGGTGTGCACGCCGTCGGGGCGGCCGGAGGGCTTGAGTTGGGCGAGCCCTTCGAGGGTGGTCTCGCGTAGGCCCTCGTCGCGGGCGATGGTGCGGGTGTCGCCCGTCGGGGTGCCCTCGTCGTCGAGCACCGGCGCCTCGACGCCCACGAGCTGGGTGCCGAACCGGTCCTCCTCCCACGCCCGGGCGGCCAGGTCCTGTGAGCGCTTGCCGAAGGCATCGCAGTCCTCGCGGGTGAGGCCCCAGTGGTCGGCCATGCGCTCGGAGCCCTCGAACTGGGTGGTGAACTCGAAGTGCTCGAAGTAGTTGCGGTTGATCGGCCGGCCCGAGTCCGGGTCCTTGGGGGTGGTCGCCCCGAACTTCACGTTGCTCATCAGCTCGACGCCACAGCCCACGGCGGCGTCGACCGTGCCCGAGGCGACGAGTGCGTAGGCGAGGTTGGTGGCCTGCTGCGACGAGCCGCACTGGGCGTCGACGGTGGTGGCCGGCACGTCGATCGGCAGCCCGGCGGTCAGCCAGGCGGTGCGGGTGACGTTCATGGACTGCATGCCGACCTGGCCGACGCAGCCCCCGACCACCTGGCCGACCTCGAGCGGGTCGACGCCGGTGCGGTCGAACAGCGCCTTCTGGGCGGTGCCGAGCACGTCGACCGAGTGGCAGCCGGACAGGCCACCGTTGCGGCGCCCGATCGGGGTGCGTACGGCGTCGACGATGACGACGGGGTTGCCGGGAGAGGCGGGATATTCGGTCATTGGGTGCTCCAGAGAGAGGGTGGCTACGTTCACCCTACGATTACCGGGCCGACCATGTGAGACCGGGCGAGGAGAGCAGTAATGGCGCACGATCATGGGCACCACGGGGGATCGGGTCGCGTCCTGGCCTGGGCCCTCGGTGCGAACAGCGCCCTGCTGGTCGTCCAGGTGCTGGGTGTGCTCGCCTTCTCGTCGCTGGCACTTGCCGCCGATGCCGTCCACCAGGGCTCCGACGTGCTGGCCCTGGCCATTGCCGTCGTCGCCGTGGTCGTTTCACGCCGTGCGGCGAGCGGTCCCTACAGCTACGGGCTCCGCCGGGCCGAGGTCATGGGTGCGCTGCTCAATGCCGTGCTGCTCGTTGCGGCCGCTGGCTGGATCGTGGTCGAGGCCTCGCGCCGCATCGGCGACGCCCCCGAGGTCGACGGTTGGGGCGTGGCCGCCGTTGCGCTCGCCGGCCTGACCGTGAACGGTGGGAGCGCCTGGCTGCTGCGCCGCACCGGCGACCGCAGCGTCAACGTCCAGGGTGCGGCGTTCCACCTGCTCGGCGACGCCGCAGGTTCCTTCGGTGCCCTGGTCGCCGGCCTGTCAATGGTGCTCTGGGACGCCGCATGGGTGGACCCGGCGGTCTCCTACCTGATCGCCGCCCTGCTGCTGTGGTCCGGAGTGGGCCTGATCCGTCGCACTGCCCGGATCCTTCTGGAGGGGGCACCGGGTGGCATCGACATCGACGAGTTGTCGGGACTGATGATCGCCCACGAGCAGGTCGACGACGTCCACCACGTGCACGTCTGGGCGGTCGACTCGACGCTGGTCGCCCTGAGTGCCCATGTGGTCGTGGCCGCCGACACCCTCCACGACGCCCAGGGTGTCGCCGCAGGGCTCGAGGCCGACCTTGCCGAACACGGTGTTGCCCACGCCACGCTCGCCCTCGAATGCCATCCGTGCCAGGACCCGGAGCCCGGAGACTGCTAGCCGGTCAGAATCGCTAGATCGGCAACCCGCCGGTGGCGGCGGCGGTCGAGCCGCTGTCGGTGAAGGCGTTGATGGTGCGCTGGGCGATTCGCATCTGGTGGACCTCGTCGGCGCCGTCGGCGAACCGGGCCCAGCGGGCGTGCTGGAACATGTGGGCGAGGGGGGTGTCGGTCGAGTAGCCCAGCGCGCCGTGCACCTGGATGGCCCGGTCGATGATCCGGTTCAGGGAGTTGGCCACGAAGTGCTTCGCCATCGACACCTCGGACTTGAATTCCTCGCCGCGGTCGATCTTGTAGGCGGCGTGGAGGACCATCAACTTCGACTGGTAGAGCTCCATCGTCGAGTCGGCGATCAGCCACTGGATGCCCTGCTTCTCGGCCAGCAGCGACCCGTGGCTGAAGCGCTCGAGCGACCGCTCGACCATCATGTCGAGGGCGGTCTCGGCCTGGGCGATCCAGCGCATGCAGTGGGCGAGCCGTGCGGGGCCCAGCCGGTACTGCCCGAGCAGGTGCCCCTGGCCGCGGCCGCCGAGCATCTGCGACTCGTGGAGGCGCAGGTCCTCGATGAGGATCTCGGAGTGTCCGGTCGAGCCGTGCATGGTCTCGATCTGGCGGACCTCGGTCCAGCCGTCCTGGGGGAGGTCGACGAGGAAGGCGGTGTTGGCCGCCTGGGGCAGGTCGGGGTCGTCCTCGGTGCGGGCGATGAGGATGGCGAACTTGGCCCGATGGGCGTTGGAGATGAACCACTTGTGCCCGTTGAGCACCCACTCCTCGCCGTCCTGGTAGCCGTTGGTGCGGATCAGGGTCGGGTCGGAGCCGGCCACCTCGGGTTCGGTCATGGCGAAGCACGACCAGGTGCGGCCCTGGCAGAGCGGCCGGAGGTACTGCTCCTTCTGCTCGTCGGTGCCCCAGTGGAGGAGGGTGTGCATGTTGCCCTCGTCGGGGGCCTGGCAGTTGAACACCCAGGGGCCGTAGTACGACCGGGCGGCCTCGGCCTGCACCATGGCGAGCTGCACGTGGCCGAGGCCCATGCCGCCCCACTCCTCGGGCATGTGCGGCAGCCACAGCCCCTCGGCGTGGGCCTGCCGGCGCATGCCGACGAGCGCCTCGAGCCGTTCCTGCCCGTCGAGGGGTTCCTGGCCGTCGTGGCCCTCGATGCGGGCCTCGCCGGGCCGGACGACGTCGTCGACGAAGGTGCGGACCCGTTGTCGGATCTCCTCGAGTTCCGGCGTCAGGCTGAAGTCGATGGCCACGGTGGTCGTGCTCCTTTCTGTCGTTACAGGTTCTGTCGTTACAGGTTCTGTCGTTACAGGTTCTGTCGTTACAGGCCCGGGCCGGGGCGTCCCGGTCCCTCGAGCGGCTTGCCGTGCATGCCGGAGTTGAGCCGGGCCTCGGCCATGAGGCCCGCCACGACGTCGGTCAGGTCGGCCGGGTCGTCGGGCTGGGTGGCGGTCGGGCCGAGGCACCACTGCTCGGCGATGCCGAGCTGGCTGCCCCGCACGTCGAAAACCCGGCCGGTCACGTTCTGGGCGGCCTCGCTGCACAGCCACACGGCCGGGACGGCGATCCAGCGCGGACTCATGGCCTCCTGGGCGGCCTCGTCCATCTGGTCGAAGCCGGGCAGGTCGGCGGTCATGCGGGTGAACGCGCCGGGGGCGAGGCAGTTGACGGTGACGCCGTACTTGACGAGCTCCATGGCGGTGATGACGGTGAAGGCGGCGATGCCGGCCTTGGCGGCGCCATAGTTGGACTGGCCGACGTTGCCGTAGATGCCCGACGGCGACGAGGTGTTGACGATGCGTCCGAAGCCCTCGCCGCCGGCCTTGACCTTCTCGCGCCAGTAGGCGGCGGCGTGGTGGGCCGGGGCGAACGTGCCCTTGAGGTGGACGTTCATGACGGCGTCCCAGTCGTCCTCGGCCATCGAGAAGACCATGCGGTCCCGGAGGATGCCGGCGTTGTTGATGAGGATGTCGCAGCTGCCGAAGGTGTCGATGGCCTGGTGGATCATCTGGCCGGCGGCGTCGAAGTCGGCCACGTTGGCGCCGTTGACGACTGCCTCGCCGCCCATGGCCTCGATCTCGGCGACGACCTCCTGGGCGGGCGACAGGTCGGCGCCGCTGCCGGCGGCGTCACCACCGAGGTCGTTGACGACCACCTTGGCGCCGTTCTCGGCCAGGAGCAGGGCGTGTTCCCGTCCGATGCCCCGGCCTGCTCCCGTCACGACCGCCACGCGGCCCGCACACAGATTGCCCATGGAATGCTCGCTTCCCGGAGGTTCCGACGGTCCCATGCCGTCGCGCTGGTGGCCCCGAGCCTGCCACCCGAAGGTTGCGGCTGACCAGACGGGTACGGGTCGGTACTTCGTCGTCGGGTGCCTCGCCGCCGGCTCACTAGGGTCGGGCGCCGTGGCAGACCCGGCACCGTTCCCCACACCGTTCCCGATGCCCCCCTACGAGCAGGGCCTCCACGAGGTCGCCGACGGGGTGTTCGCCTACCTGCAGCCCGACGGCGGCTGGGGGTGGAGCAACGCCGGCCTACTGGCGGGCGACTGGTCGTCGCTGCTGGTCGACACCCTGTTCGACCTGCGCCTGACCCGCAGGATGCTCGAGGACATGGACGGCGTGACCGCCGGCCGGCCCATCGACGTGGTGGTCAACACCCACGCCAACGGGGACCACTGCTACGGCAACGGACTCCTCACCGCCGCCGGGGCGCAGGTCGTCACGACCGAGGCGGCGGCGGCCGAGATGGGGGCGGTCCCGCCCTCGGCGCTGGAGGCCCTGCTGCACGCCGACCTGGGCGAGGCGGCCAACCGCTATGTGCGGGAGGCGTTCGGTCCGTTCGACTTCGCCGAGGTCACCGCACAGGGAGGAGTGCCGGAACCGGACCGAACCTTCTCCGGCGAGCTGCAGCTCGAGACGGGCGGACGCATGGTGGAACTCCTCGAGGTCGGTCCGGCGCACACCGCGGGCGACCTGCTGGTCCACCTGCCCGAGGCGGGCGTGGTGTTCTGCGGGGACATCCTGTTCATCGGCGGCACCCCGATCATCTGGGACGGTCCCGTCGCCAACTGGATCGGTGCCTGCGACCTGATCCTGGGGCTGGGCTGCGAGGTCATCGTGCCCGGCCACGGTCCGCTGACCGACGCGGCGGGCGTGTTGGCCGTGCGCGACTACCTGGCCTTCGTCGAGTCCGAGTGCCGCACCCGCCGGGCCGCCGGCCAGACGGCGGATGAGGTCGTCGCCGACCTGGACCTCGGCGCCTATCGGGAGTGGGGTGAGTGGGAGCGGATCGTGGTGAACGTCCACGCCGTCTACCGTGGGCTCGCAGAGGAGGAGGGGTCCGAGTACGAGCCGCCGCGGAACCCCTTCGCGGCGATGGCGGCCCTCAGGTACGGCGCATGACGAGCGGAGCGTCACGAGCATGATGAACGGGAGCAACTCGATGGAGGTCGACGCGGGCAGGAGGATGGGCCGATGACCAGATGCGCGTTCGTGGGGCTGGGGGTGATGGGATACCCGATGGCGGGACACCTGCAGGCGGCCGGGCACGAGGTCACGGTCTACAACCGCACCACCGCCCGGGCGGAGCAGTGGGTGGCGGAGCACGGCGGTTCGTTGGCGGCTACGCCGTCAGCAGCGGCAGCGGGGGCCGACGCCGTGATGGTGTGCGTCGGCAACGACGACGACGTGCGTTCCGTCGTGCTCGGCGACGATGGTGCCCTCGCTGGCATGGCCGCCGGTTCGACGCTGGTCGATCACACCACGGCCTCGGCACAGCTGGCGCGCGAACTGGCGGACGCCGGGACGGCGCAGGGTGTCGGCTTCGTGGACGCCCCGGTGTCGGGTGGCCAGGCCGGCGCCGAGAACGGGCAGCTCAGCGTCATGTGCGGCGGTGATCCCGAGGTGTTCGCCGGCGTGGAGCCGGTGATCGACGCCTACGCCAAGGCGACGGTGCTCGTGGGCCCGGTCGGCCACGGGCAGCTCACCAAGATGGTGAACCAGGTCTGCATCGGCGGGCTCATCCAGGGCCTGTCGGAGGCGCTCGACTTCGGGCGCCGTGCCGGCCTCGACCGCGAGCGGATGCTCGAGGCCATCAGCCAGGGGGCCTCGGGCTCGTGGCAGATGGACAACCGGTCGCGCACGATGCTGGACCGGAAGTTCGACCATGGCTTCGCCATCGACTGGATGCGCAAGGACTTCGGCATCGTGTTCGACGAGGCGGAGCGGCTGGGCGCCACGCTGCCGGTGACCGCCATGGTCGACCAGTTCTACGCCCGGCTCCAGCGCCAGGGCCACGGCCGCAGCGACACCTCGACCCTCATCGAGCTGCTGCGCGACGACTGAGTCCCGGAGGACGCTGGGAAACAGCGTCAGGCCGCGGGCCTCGTCCCCGCCACGGTGGTGCGGGTGAGTTCGCGCCGCTGACCGCCGTAGTCGTTGATGGCCACGTGCTGGGTCGATCGGTTGTCCCAGATCACGACGTCGCCGTTCGACCAGCGGTGGCGGCAGGTGAAGCGGACGTGCGTGGTCCAGTCGTGCAACCAGCGCAGCAGGCGACGCTCGGCGCTGCCCTCGGGGTCGTCGTCGGGCCCGAGCCCCGGCCCCTCGAGGCCGCGCACGTAGGTGCCGTTGAAGAAGAGGCTGCAGCGACCGGTCTCGGGGTGGGTGCACAGCAGTGGGTGGCGTTCGACGTCGAGTGCGTCCTCGGAGGTGCGGATGTCCATGCCGGAGAGTTGGGCGTGGAGCGACTGCTGGGCGGGGGAGTAGGAGGCGCTCGCCGAGTGGACCGCCGTGAGTTCCCCCAACCGTCCGCGCATCTCGTCGTCGAGGCCGTCGTGGGCGGCGGTCATCGAGGACCAGGCGGTGTCGCCACCCACCTCGGGGACGTCGATGGCGTGGAGCACCGTGAGCGCCGGCGGTGCCGGGAGGAACGAGAAGTCGCTGTGCCACACCCCGCCGAAGTTGAAGGCGTCCGACTCCTCGGCCTCCTTGACCACTCGGATCACCTCGGGGTGGCCCTCGACGGGCTGCACGAACGGCACCGGCGAGTAGGGGCCGAGCAGCTGGCTGAACGCCGTCTGGTCGGCAGGGGAGAGGCCCTGGCCGGGCACGACGACAACCTCGTGCTCGCAGACGGCGGCACGCAGGTCGGCGGCAGCGGCAGCGTCCCCCTCGGCGGCGAGCCTTCGAAGGTCGATGCCGGTGGCCCGGGCACCGAGCACCCCGGTGAGCGGCTCGAGGTGCATCTCGGCGGCGGGCTGTCCTCGACTCCTGTTACAGGATCTGTGACAGGAAGAGCTTGGTGCGGTCCTCGGTGGGGTTCTCGAAGAAGTGCTGCGGCGTGCCCTGCTCGACGATCTGGCCGCCTTCCATGAAGATGATCCGGTCGGCGACCTCCTTGGCGAATCCCATCTCGTGGGTGACGACCATCATGGTCATGCCGGAGAGCGCCAGGGTCTTCATGACGTCCAGCACCTCCTTGATCATCTCGGGGTCGAGGGCGGAGGTGGGCTCGTCGAACAGCATGATCTTGGGCTCCATCGCCAACGCCCGGGCGATCGCCACCCGCTGCTGCTGGCCGCCGGAGAGCTGGCCGGGGTACTTGTCGGCCTGCTCCGGGATGCCCACTCGCTCGAACAGCGCCGTGGCTTCGGCCTCGGCCTCGGAGCGGGGCTTCTTGCGGACCCAGATGGGGGCCAGGGTGACGTTGTCGCGCACGGTGAGGTGTGGGAACAGGTTGAACTGCTGGAACACCATGCCGACCTCGGAGCGGACCTGCTCGATGTTGCGCAGGTCGTTGGTGAGCTCGACGTCGTCGACGATGATGCGTCCCTCCTGATGGACCTCGAGGTGGTTGATGCACCGGATCCAGGTGGACTTGCCCGAGCCGGACGGCCCGAGTACGACGACCACCTCCTGCTCCTTGATGGTCGCCGAGACCTGGTCGAGCGCCTGGAAGTCGCCGTACCACTTGGACACGTCCTCGCACACGATCATGTCCCGTGCCGCGGAGAGATCCCGGGTCTGGCCGCCGCCCGGCTCGGTCGGTGTCGTATCGGTCATGGTTCACACCTCGCAGGACTCAGGGAAATCATCTAGCGCTCACCCAGCCCCGTGCGCTCTTCGAGGCGCTGGCTGGCCTTGGACATCTGGTAGGCGAACACCCAGTAGATCACGGACACGAAGAGCAGGTTCTCCTTGGTGCTGCCCATGAACTCCGTCTGGCCGGGAATCACGATCCTGCCGATGTACAGGACGTCGAACACTCCGATGATGGCCAATAGCGACGTCTCCTTGAACACGCCGATGCAGTGCCCGACCAGCGGCGGGATGGCGACCCGGAGGCCCTGGGGCAGCACGATGAACAGCGTCTTCTGGGCTGTCGTCATGCCGACGGCCTCGGCAGCTTCGTGTTGGCCCCGAGTCACCGACTGCAGGCCACCCCTGACGTTCTCAGCCAGATAGGCCGCTGAGAACAGCACGTAGCCGATGACCACGGCAGCGACCTCCCCGAGGTGCATTCCCCGTGGCAGGAAGAGCGGCACCATGATCGAGAAGAAGATCAGGATCGTGATCAAGGGGACGCCGCGCACGAATTCGATGAACCAGGTGGCAAGCAGTCGGAAGATGGGCATGGTCGAGGTACGGGCCAGGGCGAGGGCGATCCCCAGGGGGAAGGACAGCACGAGCGTGAGGACGGCGACCATGAGGGTGATCGAGAAGCCACCGACGAAGAACCCACCCGGAACGGGGACCGTCGACGGGGTGTTGATGGCGGTGATGAGCCACGACATCACGCCCAGGACCCCTAGCCAGCCAAGGACGTAGCGCTTTCGATTCCGTGGCCCACCCGCGAAGGTCGGAGCCGCCAGGGCGAAGACGGCCAGCAGGAGCATGTCGAGGCGCACGACCATCCGCATCGGGGTCAGGAAGGTGCAGAAGCCGACTATCAGGATCACCACGGCGACGATTCGGCCTGCCTCCCCGGTCGAGGGGCGCGTCAGCCACGAGAGCAGGAGAGACCCTCCCACCGCGTAGGCGGCGAAGATCGGCAGGTCGGTGCTGACCACGTGGCCCATGTCGAACGACGGGTCCCTCAGCACCAGGTAGATCAGCACCGGCGGCGCCAGGAGCCACAAGACCAGGAGGGTGACCCGGGTCGGGTTGAGCGGCAGGCGTTCCCGGATCACGCGGCCCACCAGATACGCCGCCACGGCGATGAGCAACATGATCGTCCAGGGAAGCTTGGTGGTCAGGGCCACCGTGCCCGACTCGGCCAGCACCCTCGGTTGACGGCTCGGGACATAGGTGTGATGACCAAAGGGGACCACCCACAGCGACGCCACGAGGCCGGCCAGCGTGACCACCAGCACCGTCAGGGAACTGACCGACCGCTCGTCCTCACCCTTGCCGGCCGATCGGCGGATGCCCTCGCCGATCGCGGCCACGCAAACGGCGACGAGCGTCCACTGGATGGTGGCCGAGGCACTGAATGGGGCGAGGAGGACGAGGAGGACGAGGAGGACGGCTCCGGCCAGCAACTTCCGTCCCAGCCTCGACAAGGGGGTCGACGATCCTGCCCGCCAGACGGCCATCGAGACGGACGTGAGGATGATGATGGCGGCGAGACTGGACCAGACGCGGATGTACTGCTCATCGGGGTATGCCCGGGTGAAGAACAGCTGCATGTTGGTCGCCGTGCTGTTCCATTGACGGATCGGGTTGAAGATGAACCCGAGGAGTGCACGACTGATGACCAGCAGGACCATCGAGGTGACGATGGTCAGGATCGAGCTGAAGGGGCTCGAGAAGAGGTTCTCTTTCACCCATTGACGGGGCGGCAACTTGGGGGCCTCCGGCGGCGCGGTGCCGGAGACGTTCGCCGCAGTGGAAGCACTCGAGAGTTCTGACATCAGCGTTCCACCAGTCGCATTCTGACGTTGAACCAGTTGACGATCACCGAGATCGTCAGTGAGCAGCTCAGGTAGAACAGCATCCAGATGGCGACCACGGGCAGGGTCATCCCGGTCTGGTTGAACACGGTGGTCCCGACCTGAACCATGTCACTCATGCCGACGGCGACGGCCAGGGACGTGTTCTTGGTCAGGTTCAGGTACTGATTGCCCGTCGGCGGCAGGATGACCCGAAGCGCTTGGGGGAGCACCACGTGGCGGATGATCTGCCCCCGGCCGAGACCGACGGCCTTGGCCGCCTCGGTCTGGCCCTTGGGGACGGCCAGGATGCCTCCCCGGACGTTCTCACCGATGAAGGCGGACGTGTAGAACACGACGGCGAAGAAAACCGACGCGAAGCCGAGCGACATGCTCAGACCGCTGGTGCCGTAGTTCGGGAACCTGCCCTTCTGGATGATGTCGGGGCGCATGGCGTCGAACGGTCGAGCCGCACCGTCGACGTCGAACTTGTCGGCCATGACCCCGAACAGGTCCTGGCCACTGTTGAGCGTCCACGCCGAGAAGCCAGTCCAGCGGGCGATCAACGCCACGACAGCCAGTGAGGCCACTGCGGTGAAGGCGATCCGGAACCAGTCGTCGTCGGAGATCGAAAGGTGCCCGAGGGCGCTGCGGCGGCTGGAGATGAAGCGGTGGATCCAGGTCGCGGCGAGGCCGACCACGATTGCGGCGAACAGCACCTGTGGGACGGCATTCGGGAGCGAGCCGAGCAGGTCGGCGACACCGTCGAATACGGGACCGAGCCAGGAGAAAATGGGGTGGATGAACAGGCCGATCAACCCGAAGACTGCGACGGTTCCGAGTGCCCACAGGGTCGGTGACGTGTGGGCTCCGGTCTCGTCCTGGACCGCCTGACGGTGACGGCGGACGAAGTGCGCAACCAACACGCCCGTTGACAGGACCGGTGTCGAGCCCTACCCGCGGCAACGCCGTGAGGGCCGAGTAGATGAGGACCATCTGCACCAGCAGTGGAACGTTCCTCAGCACCTCGACCCAGCCGGTGGCAATGCGGCGGACTATCCAGTTGTCGGACAAGCGGGCCAGGCCGACGACCACTCCGAGGATGCTGGCGAAGAAGATCCCCGAGATGGACAGGCGCAGGGTGTTGACCATGGCAGCCCAGAGGGCCCGGCCACCCGTGTCCGGGTGGGTGTCGATTCCCTCGCTTATCTGGATGTCTACGGGGCGCTCGAGGAAGTCGAACTCGGTGTTGATGTTCCGGGCCCGAAGGTTGTCCCCGGCCTGACTTGCCAGGAACCACATGGTGCCGAGCACCACGATCAGGAGGACGACCTGGGTCACCCACTTGAGGACGACGACGTCGCGCCAAAGCGGTACCCGCTGTGATACCCGCTCTCGGGTGGTGGGGGCCGTCGTCATCGGCGTTGGCCTAACTGGAGTGCGAGGGGATCAGGGAAGGCACGCCCGATGGCGTGCACAGCGGTCGACAGTACCCGCGTTCGGGGGGTGGCGACGCGAAGGATCCCAGGGGCCGAGAGCTGTCGCTCCCGGCCCCTGGGATCCTCAAGATTGCCAGTCTGGTCTATCTAGCGGGCCGGCGGGGCGTAGATCAGGCCCCCGTCGAGCCAGCCGGCGTTGGCGCTTCCCTCGCGGTACAGGCCAACCGGGTTCAGGTTGCGGTCGTAGACCTCGCCGTAACTCCCGACCTGCCTGATCACCTGGTGGAAGGCGTCGGCGGGCAGTCCCATTCCGGTCTGCAACTCGCCTTCGCCACCGCAGAGGCGTCCAACCTCGGCCTCGGCCGCGGCGCACTCGGCGTCCACGTTGGCCGAGGTGATGCCGTACTCGTCCATGATGATCATGGCGTAAACGGTCCAGTTGACCGCATCGGCCCACGCCGAGTCGTTCTGGCCGTAAGTCGGGCCGAGCGGCTCCTTGGAGATCGGGGTGGACGGGAAGATCACCCACTCCTGGTCGGCAGGCTGCTGCTTGACCTTGCGACCGACGAGCGCCGAACCGTCGGTGGTGGTGATGTCACAGCCACCGGCGATAAACGTCTCGTAGACCTCGTCGCTGGTCTCGAAACCGAGCAGGGTGATGTCGGCGTCAGCCAGCAGGGCGGCCTCGGCGATGTTCTTCTCAGTGGTAGTACCCACGTTGGTGCACACCACGGCGCCGTCGATGTCCGCGACGGCGCTGGAAGCCGAGAATCCGTCGCTCACCCGGGCCATCAACTGCTGGCCGTCGTAGTAGGTGGTCGGACCGAAGTCCATGCCCACCGAACTGTCGCGGCTCTGGGTCCAGGTGGTGTTTCGCATGAGGACGTCGACGTCACCGGTCTGCACGGCCGTGAAGCGCTCCGAAGCGGTCAAGGCCACGAAGTTCACGGCATCGGCATCGCCGAGCACCGCGGCGGCAACCGCACGGCAGAAGTCGGCGTCGATGCCGGTGACCGAGCCGTCGGCCTGAGTCTCCGAGAATGCCACGGCAGAGCCACTGACACCGCAATTCAGGGTGCCGCGGTCCTTGACGACGTCCAGGAGACTGCCGTCGGCGACGACCTCGACCTCGGTGGTCGTGGTCTCGGCGACCGTGGTGGTGGCCTCGGCCGTCGTGGTTGTGGTTGTCCCGCCGTCGTCGTCGCTGCCACACGCTGCGGCCACGACACCGATGGACAGGAACACAGCGAGAAGCTTCAGGAGCTTGCTCTTCATTCGTGAACCCCCTCCGGGTTGATCCGCCCCCCGGCGGGTGTCCGCACAGGGGGAGCCGTCCGTCGTCGGGCGGCGTATCCACGCTAGGTGACGAGCGTCACGCAAGCAACACGAGCGGCCGGGACTTATGCATTCCCTGCATGATCTACGTCCTGCCGGGGGTCCCGCCGGGCGGGGTCCCAGCGTCCTGAGCCTCTCGCCGGGTCAGGGCCCGGGCGGTCAGGACGGCACCGAGCACCCCGCCCGAGGTGGAGAGCACCAGGTCGCCGATCGTGTCGTCGTAGGTGAGCTGGAGGCCGGTGGTGCCCATCTCCTGGATCACCCACTCGACGGCCTCCCAGGCCACGATGGCGATCGCGCCGAGGCCCGAGCCCAGCATCACGAGGTTCCAGCGGGCGAGGACGTAGGGGTGGAGGAAGAGCACGAAGGCGGCGACGAGGAACGACCAGTTGGCGAAGTGCAGGATGTCGTCGAACTGGTCGACGGTGTCGAACAGGTTCACCAGGTTGCCGAGCAGGTCCAGCACGAACGGCGTGACGAACAAGGCGTCGGCGAGGTGCGGGTAGTCGACGCGCCGGCCTCGCAGGTGCCACACCAGCGGCACGATCAGCGCCGAGACCGGGTAGCCGACCGAGCGCTCGGGCCAGCCCTTGCCCTCCACGCCGGGGATGCCCGGGAAGAGGAGTCCGGCCAGGAGGCAGGCGGCGAGGGCACCCTTCACGGCCCACATCGCTCGCCGATGCGTCATGGTGGCGTCCGTCCCGGCGCCCGAAGGGAACATCAGTTCACCTGCTTCTCCATGCCCTCCCAGTAGGGGGCGCGCAGCTTGAACTTCTGGAGCTTTCCGGTGGCGGTGCGAGCCAGTTGGTCGCGGAACTCGACGGAGGTCGGGCACTTGAAGTGGGCCAGCCGCTCGCGGCAGTGGTCGATCAGGGACTGCTCGTCGACGCCGCCGGCGTCCTCGGCCAGCACGACGAGGGCCTTGACGGTCTCGCCCCACTTCTCGTCGGGCACCCCGATCACGGCCACCTCGGCGACGGCGGCGTGCGAGAAGAGCGTGTCCTCGACCTCGATGGAGGACACGTTCTCCCCACCGGAGATGATCACGTCCTTCTTGCGGTCGAGGATGGCGGCGTAGTTCTCGTCGTCGATGGCGGCGCCGTCCCCGGTGTGGAACCAGTCGTCGGCCAGGGCCTCGGCGGTCGCCTCGGGCTGGTCCCAGTAGCTCTTGAGCACGTGGTTGGTGCGCGCCAACAACTCGCCCTCCGGGGAGGTCGTGAGCGTGACCCCGAGGGCAGGGGCGCCGGCCCTCGACAGGCGCACGGCCCGCTCGCCGGGGTCGAGGTCGTCCCACTCGGCGCGGCAGCGGTTCATGGTCAACAGGGGGGCGGTCTCGGTGAGGCCGTAGATCTGGATGAACTCCCAACCCAGCTCGGTCTCGACGCGCTCGATGGTGCGGGTGGGCGGCGGCGCCCCGGCGACGACGATGCGGACCCGTCCGGCGCCGGGGATCGGCCCGTCCCACTCGGCGGCGGCGTCGAGCACCGCGGCCACCACGGCCGGTGCGCCGCACATCAGGGTCACGCCGTGCTCCTCGACGCGGCGCAGGATCTCGGGCCCGTCGACCTTGCGCAGCACGATGTGCCTTCCGCCCATGGCGGTCACGACGTAGGGCATGCCCCAGCCGTTGCAGTGGAACATGGGCAGGGTGTGGAGGTAGACGTCGCGGTCGCTGACGAGGGTCTGCCAGCCGAACACGGCGGCGTTGAGCCACAGGTTGCGATGCGTCATCTCGACGCCCTTGGGGCGGGCCGTGGTGCCGCTCGTGTAGTTGATCGTGGCGGTGGCCCGCTCGTCGGGTGTCCAGGGGCGCGGTTCGACGCCCTCCACGAAGAGGCTGTCGGACTCCTCGCCGGTCAGCAGGCGCCGGCCCACCTTCACGTCGCCGAGGGTGTCGACGAGCTCGGGGTCCATGAGGAGCATCTCGGCGCCCGAGTGTTCGACGATGTACTGCACCTCCTCGGCGTTGAGCCGAAAGTTGATGGGGACGCCGATGCGGCCGAAGGCACTGGTGCCGAACAGGAAGACGAGCATGCGGGCGGCGTTCTGGGAGACGATCGCCACGCGGGCACCGAGGTCGAGGCCGAGTCCGTCCAGGCCGGCGGCCATGGCCCGGGCCAGCTCGGCCATGCGCCCGTAGGTGAGGTCGGGCAGGGGAGCGGCCACCTGGTCGGGCTCGTCGACGATGGCGATGCGGTCTCCGTAGACGAGTTCGGAGCGCTGCAGGTGGTCGGCGACGGTGAGTGGGATCTCCATGGAAGCGTCCTCGAGAGTTCGTCGGGTGCAGGTGGCGCGGCCGTAGCGCCGGGTGTGCGGACCGTAGTACGGGGGGGACCCTCAGGCTGGACCGAGTCGTCCGCCAGAATCGGTCGTCCCGTCGGGGAGCGTCGCCGCCTAGCCTTGCCGGAACCCACCGACGCGAGGGCGACGCCAGGCATGAGCGAAGTAGACGGCACCGGGCAACCGGTCTCCGACCCCGAACTCGACGAGTTCCGATCGAGCATCGACAACATCGACGCCGCGCTCGTCCACCTGCTGGCCGAGCGCTTCAAGGTCACCCGGAGGGTGGGTGCCTACAAGGCCGCCGCAGGCCTGCCGCCGGCCGATCCCGACCGTGAGGCGGTGCAGGTCGAACGGTTGCGGCGCCTCGCCGACGAGGCGGGCCTGGATCCGGTGTTCTCGGAGAAGTTCCTGCGGTTCGTGATCGACGAGGTGATTCGCCACCACCTGCAGGCGAACGGCGAGGAATAGCGTCGAGCAGCGGGAGGCTGTCGTCGCCCAAGCGGCTACGCCAGCGCAGCCTCGCGGTCCTTGGCGACCTCGTCGAGGTCCTCGTACTCCAGGCCGGTGTCGACCCAGTCCTCGAACTCGATGACGCCGATCTCGGTGAAGCGGTCCCGCAGCCAGCCGTCGCCGGCATCGAGCAGGCCCAACTTCTTGCAGTTGGGCACGATCTTGGAGAACAGCAGCCGCTGGAAGACCCGTAGCTCGTCGGGCATGGCCAGGGTGAACTTCACCATGTCCTTCACGTCGACGCCCATGCGCTCCCAGACCTCCTGGCGCAGGAAGCGGTCGCGCATGCGGAGTGCCGCTTCGAAGGCGAACTCCTGGCGCTCACGCAGCTCGGCGGCGCTGAGCCCCTGGTACACCTCCTGGAGGGAGAGCACGCCGAAGGCCACGTGGCGGGCCTCGTCGCTCATGACGTAGCGAAGCAGCTTCTTGAGGAGCGGCTCCTCGGTGGTCTGGTGCATGAAGCTGAAGGCGGCCAGGGCCAGGCCCTCGACCATGATCTGCATGCCCAGGTAGGTCATGTCCCAGCGGCTGTCCTCGAGGATGTCGTCGAGCAGCAGGCCGAGGTGCGAGTTGCACGGGTACTTGATGCCGTCCAACTTCTGGTCGAGGTACTGGGCGAAGACCTCGACGTGGCGGGCCTCGTCGACCACCTGGGTGGCGGCGTAGTACTTGGCGTCGATCCACGGCACCGTCTCCACGATCTTGGCGGTGCAGAGCAGGGCCCCCTGCTCGCCGTGCATGAACTGTGAGAGGCTCCAGTTCATGGATTCCACGCCCAGTTCCGCCCACTCGTCCTCGTTGAACTTGTGGAGCGGCGACTCGGGGTTCTCGGCGAAGTACTCGACCTCGGCGGGATTGGCCGGCGCCAGCACCTGATAGGGATCGACCTCGATCGACCAGTCGAGGTCGGTCTGGCCGTTCCACTGGGAGGTCTTGGCCTTCTCGTAGAGCTTGTCGAGGCTGGCCCGCTCGCCCTTGTCGTAGCGCCAGGTGTAGATGGCGGCGGCGTTGTCCTCGACGGTGTGGATCAGCGAGGTGACGTCGTCGTTCCAGACGGAGAACTCGGCGATCCGGTCGGGGTCGTTTGCGTACTCGACCAGGTCGTTGGCGTAGTCGGGGCGGGGCTCGGTGGCGGTCACGGGGTGGCTCCTGATTCGTGGTCGGTCGAGGATTCGGTGATCGGGTGGCTCGGGGTGGGTGCGGACGCGGCCACGGCGTCGAGGACGCGTCCGATGATGGTGGTCCACGAGGCGGTGTCGGGCAGGTCGAGGCCCATGGCCCGGGTGAGGGTCATGCCGAAGCCAATGGCGTGCGCCAGCCGGACGGTGGCGAGGCGGTCGAGGTCGGCGTCGATGAGCCCGTCGGCGACGGCCTCGTCGACGAGCTTGGCGAGGCGCCCGGCGACGATGGCCTCGAGGAAGAGGCCGTGGCCGGTGGGGAGGTCGTCGAGCAGGTGGGCGCCCAGCGAGGCCAGGACCTCGGTGGGGCTCTCTCCGGCGTGGTCGGCGCGCAGCAGGCGCTCGATCTGGTCGGGGACATGGTGGTCGACGGCGTCGAGGAGGAGTTCGGCCTTGCCGCGGTAGCGGGTGTAGATGGCGCCGGTGGTGACGCCGGCCCGTCGGGCGATCTCGGCTACGCCGGCCCGCTCGTAGCCCTGTTGGGCGAAGACCTCGGCAGCGGCGTGCAGGAGCCGCTCGGTCACGTCGTCGCGCTGGTCCCAGTGGTGGGGAGCGTGCGGAGGAACTGGCGCAGTGTCAGCCACGTGCACATAATAATGGTGATTATCGTCGTGTCAAGTTGCCGGGCGGCCCGGGTAACACGCCGCCCGCCTAGTGTCCGGCGCATGGGAGCAGCGCAGGAGGTCGGGGGCAGCGACACCCGTGTGCGCCTGGAGGTCGACGGCCCGATCGCCACGATCACCAACGACAACGTCACCAAGCACAACGCCTTCGACGACGCCATGGACGCCCGCCTCTTCGAGATCCTCGGCGAGTTGCGCGAGAACCCCGACGTCCGGGCGGTGGTCTGGCGTGGCGAGGGCCGCTCGTGGTCGTCGGGCCGGGACGTCTCGGCCATCGGCGTGCCCTACACCGAGGAGGAGCACGCTGCCCTGATGCGGCGGGGCCACGACGGCATCCAGCAGGTCTGGGACCTCGACGCCCCGGTGTTCGTCGCCATCCAGGGCTGGGCCATCGGCGGGTCGTTCCAGCGGGCGCTGCTCTGCGACGTGCGGGTCGCCGCCGAGGACGCCCGCTTCATGCTCCCGGAGCTCGGCCACGGCGTGATTCCCGACACCGGCGGCATGGGCGTCCTGGCCCAGCTCGCCGGCCACGGCCTCGTGAGCGACATGGTCCTCACCGGCCGTCGGCTGGACGCCGAGGAGGCACTCCGGTACGGGATCGTGTCCCGGGTGGTTCCCAACGACGAACTCGACGCCACCGTGTACGGGATGGCCGAACAGGCCGCCGCCGCCGATCCCCGGGCCGTGGCGATGGCCCGACAGGTTGTCGGCAACCTGCTGCGCCCGGGCCTCGCCGCCTCGATGGCCGACGAGCGCACCTTCCAGACCCGGCTCAACCAGGAGCGGGGCAGGGGGGACAGGCCGTGAATGCGCCCGGTCTCCCGGCACCGCCGCCGCTCGGTGCCACCGCCCTGCCCGCCGGCACGTACGGGGGCGACACCGTGTTCGTCACCGGTGGCGGCACCGGCCTCGGGAAGGCCATCGCCGTCGAGTTCGCCCGCCTCGGTGCCTCCGTCGTCGTCGCCAGCCGCAACCCCGAGCACCTCGATGCCGGCCGCTCCGCCATCGAGGAGGTCGGCGGCGAAGTCGAGGCCGTCGCCTGCGACATCCGCGACGCCGACTCGGTGGCGTCCGCCCTCGACGCCGCCGAGGCCCGCTTCGGGCTGCCCCGGGTGCTCGTCAACAATGCCGCCGCCAACTTCCCCTCCCCGGCCGAGGACCTCTCGCCCAACGCCTGGCGCACCGTCGTCGACATCACCCTCAACGGCACGTTCCTCGTGACCCGCGAGTTCGGCCGCCGGCACCTGGCCGCCGGCACGCCAGCCTCGATCGTGTGCGTCGGCGCCTCGTACGCCTGGACGGGCGGCCCCGGCTTTGCCCACTCGGCGGCGGCCAAGGCCGGCGTCAAGAACCTGGTCGAGACGCTCGCCGTCGAGTGGGGTCCGCACGGCATCCAGGTCAACGGACTCGTCCCGGGCCTGTTCCCCCACGAGGACATGACCGGCGACATCCGCGAGGGCCTCGAACAGGCCGGCGAAGGCGACGGCCATGCGCACCGCCAGCCGGCGCTGCGCACCGGCGAGCGACGGGAACTGGGCTGGGCCGCCACGTTCCTCGCCTCGCCCTACGCCCGCTTCGTTTCCGGCCACACGCTCGTCGTCGACGGCGCCAACTGGCAGCGCCGCAGCCTCGTCAACCCGTCCGTCGAGACCGTCCGTGACCAGTTGGGCCGTGGCGCATTCAGCCCCGAGTAGCCGAGCAACAAGGAGCCACTCCGTGCACCTCGCCGCCTGCATCTTCCCGACCGCCTATTCGATCCGCCCCGGCGACCTGGCGACCGCCCTCGAGGAGCGGGGCTTCGAGTCGCTGTGGGTGGCCGAGCACAGCCACATCCCCGTCGAGCGGGTGTCGCCCTGGCCGGGCGGGCCCGACATGCCACAGATGTACTACGACACCCTCGACCCGTTCAGTTGGCTAGCCGTGGCGGCGGCCGCCACCACCCGGCTGAAGGTGGGCACGGGCATCTGCCTCGTCGTCGAGCGCGACCCGATCCACACCGCCAAGGAGGTCACGTCGGTGGACGTGCTCTCCGGCGGCCGCTTCCTCTTCGGGGTCGGTGCCGGCTGGAACCTGGAGGAGATGGCGAACCACGGCACCGATCCGAGCCGCCGCTTCGGCCTGCTGCGTGAGCGCATCGAGGCGATGAAGGCCATCTGGGCTGCGGACGGCGCCGAGTACCACGGCGCCCAGGTCGACTTCGATCCGATCCACCAGAACCCCAAGCCGGTTCAGGTCCCGCACCCGCCGATCCACGTCGGCGGGGTGTTCCCCGGTGGCCTCGAGCGGGCCGTGCGCTACGGCAACGGCTGGATCCCGATCGCCGGCCGCGGCGAGGCCGGCTTCGACCCGGCGGCCGTCGTGGCCCAGCGCAACGAGGCCTGCGAGCGGGCTGGCCGCGATCCGGCGGAGGTCGAGGTCAGCATCTACTACGCCCCACCCGAGCGGGCGGCGGTGGAGGCGATGGCCGAGGCGGGGATCACCCGGGCGCTGTTCGGGCTGCCGCCGGCCGGGGCCGACGAGGTCCTGCCCCTGCTCGACCAGTTGGCCGAGGTCGCACAGGGCATCTGACCCACCGGGAAGGGGATGGGCCTCTTCCCACCTGGGCCACTCGGGAATCAGGCCTCCACGGGGTCGATCGCCGAGTCGATCGTGAGCTCCTCGACCTCGGTCGAGGCGTCCTCGTACTGCAGGATCCCCATCTCGCCGAAGCGCTCCCGCAGCCAGCCGTCGCGGTGGTCCAGCAGGCCCAACTTCTTGCAGTTGGGCACGATCTTGGAGAACAGCAGGTGCTGGAACGCCTGCTGGCCGCGTGTCGGCGGCAGCAGCGCCTCGACCTCCTCGTTCGACACCCCGAACGACGGCCACAACTCGGCGTTGAAGGTGCGGCGACGCATCAACCGGCAGGCCTCGTAGGCGAACTCCTGGCGCTCCCGGAACTCGGTCGAGGAGAAGTCGCCGTACACCTCCTCGAGGGAGAGGATGCCGAACGCCACGTGGCGGGCCTCGTCGGCCAGTACGTAGCGGATCATCTGCCGCAGCAGCGGGTCGCGGGTGGTGCCCATCATCATCCCGAACGCCGCCAGGGCCAGACCCTCGACCACGACCTGCATGCCGAGGTAGACGAGGTCCCACTGCGGATCCCGGAGCAGGTCGTCCAACAGGGTCTTGAGGTTCTCGTTGATGGGATAGGTGGCCGGCATCTTCTCGTCGAGGTACCGGTGGAACGCCTCGACGTGGCGGGCCTCGTCGACCACCTGGGTGGCGGCGTAGTACTTGGCCTCCATCCAGGGGACCGCCTCGACCAGCCGGGAGGCGCAAAGCAGGGCACCCTGCTCGCCGTGCAGGAACTGGCTGAGCGAGGTGCACTGCGAGTGGACGGCGAAGTCGATCCAGCGGTCCTCGTCCCAGTCGGCGACCGGCGAGTTGGGGACCTCGGCGAGGGCCCGGCCCGGGAAGCCCGCGGGGACGCCCGTCTCCTCGGCCTGCAGGGCCATGAGGCGCCAGGGGTCGACCGGCGTGGACCAGTCGAGGTCGTCGCTGACATTCCACTGGGCCCGCTTGGCCTTCTCGTAGAGCTTGTCGAGGCCCGTCCGGCTGCGTTCGTAGTCCCAGGTGAACAGGGTGTCGAACTCGACGCGGATGTCGTCCAGGTGTGCGGCGTACGCCTCGGTGCTCATCGCCGGGAGGTTAGTTCGCTGCCGCCGACCAGCCCCGGTCCGGACGCGTCCCTCAGGCCTGGGTGGCGGCCAGGTCGGCCGCCAACGCAGCCTGCTGGTCCTCGCCGAGCGCCACCTCGGCCTCCTGGCCGGGGAAGTCGCAGCCCACGGCGACCGGCGGCGACGGCAGCGTGAAGGTCAGGTACTGCACCGACGAGAGCCGGCCGCGGCCCACCTGGGCGGGGTCGTAGCCGGCGTGGTGGCGTTCGCCGTCGGCGGTGAGGGCGTAGAGGTGCTCCTGGAGGCCGACCCATGCCTCGAGGAGGTCCTGGCGCCGGGCCTCGTCCTCGATCTCGATGAGCAGGGCGCAACCCAGCTGGCCGGCGCCGCCGAGCAGCCCGTTGTAGGTGTCGAGCTCCTCCCGGATGCTCGCCTCCCGCACGATCCGCTCGGCCCGCATCATCTCCTGGACCTGGTAGCGGACCGTGTCGTGGTTCTCGAACAGGAAGGTGAGGTGCTCGCCCAGGTGGATGCGGCGGGGACGCTTCAGCTCGATGACGGCCGTCCGGGTGGTGTCCCGGGTGTCCTCGTAGGTCTGCCAGTCGACGATTTCGTCGCGGCGGACGTGGTGCGGGGGGTGCGGAGGGGTGGTGGCGCTCACGAGCCGCCTTCCTCGTCGGTCGTCACCGGCGTCGGGAAGCCGTCGGGTTCGTAGGCCCTGGCCAGGATCGACATGGGGTGCATCGGGCGCCGGCCGGCGTGCTGGGCGAACTGCAGCGCCGCGAGCGGGCAGTCGGTGGCCCACACCTCGGCGTCGGCCTCGGCGACGCCGTCGAAGGCCTTCTTCCCGATCCGCACCGAGACCTCGAAGCCCTCGGTCTTCATGGCGTGGGTGCCGTCGTGGCCGCAGCACTCCATGGTCGTCGCCGGCTTCACCCCGGGAATCTTCCGGAGCAGGTCGCGTCCCTTGAAGCCCACCGCCTGGGCCCGCAGGTGGCAGGGGGCGTGGTAGCTGACGTTGCCGGGCGTCGATGCGAAGCCGTCGTCGAAGCGCGCCTCGTCGCGGATCGACCAGAGGAACTCACCGGGGTCGGCCACCCGCTCGGCCAGGGCCCGGGCCCGCTCGCGATCGGACTCGTCGACGAGTTGCGGATACTCGCGTCGCAGCATCATCGAGCAGGTCGGGTTGATGGCCACCACGGTCTTGCCGGCCTCGACGTGGGCCTCCAGCTGGTCGAGGTTGGCGCGGGCCTTGCGGCGCAGGGTGTCGAGGTCGCCGGACTCCCAGGCGGGCATGCCGCAGCACTGGAGGCCCTGTTCGCAGGTGACGTCGACGCCGTTGCGCTCGAGGACGGCGACGGTGTCGTGGCCGACTGCCGGCTCGTTGTGCTCGACGTAGCAGGTGGGGAACAGCACCACCTCGCCCTCGTCGGCGGGTCGGAGCATGCCGCGGCGCCGCGCCCAGGCGGTGAAGGTCTGGCGTGCCCAGGTGGGCAGGTCCTTGTCGGGGTGGATGCCGAGGACCTTGTCGAGGAAGCGGCGGTGCAGGCGGCTGCGGGAGTTGAGCACGTTGGCCAGCCCACCCGAGGCCCGGGCCAGCCGGGCGGTGCGATCGGGATCGCCAAGCAGGTTGTCCCGCCGCCGCTGTCCGGCGGTGCCGCCACCGGCACGGGCGCGCTGCGCCTTGTAGCGGTGGACCAGCTTCGGGAAGTCCAGTTGGAACTCGTGGTCGTCGCGCACCGTGTACGGGCACTGCACCTCGCAGAGCTTGCACTGGAAGCACTCGTCCATGACCTGCGCCGTCTCGGCGGCGGTCACCTTCCGGACATCGCCGTCGTGCCGCTCGTCGAGGAACGAGAACAACGAGGGGAAGCTGTCGCAGTACTTGAAGCACATGCGGCAGCCGTGGCAGATCTCGAAGGTGCGCTCGATCTCGGCGTGGAGGGCGTCGGCGTCCCAGTAGCGCTCGTCGGCGGGGTCGTACGTGAGCCCCGGCGTCGGCTGGTACGGGATGGGTGCGCTCATGGGTGGTCAGGTGCGGGCACGGCGGCCACGTTGGCCAAAGCCCGCTGCACCGGCCGGACCGCGTGGAGACGACCGGTGCTGCGCGCGTTGGAACTGGTCAGGAAGAGTTCCGAGAGGAGGCTCGGAGGGCGCTCAGCTGATCTCGTCCAGCAACGACTGGAAGCGACCGGCGTGGGCCTTCTCGGCCTTGGCGAGGGTCTCGAACCAGTCGGCGATGTCCTCGAAGCCCTCCTCGCGGGCGGCCTTGGCCATGCCCGGGTACATGTCGGTGTATTCGTGCGTCTCCCCGGCGACGGCGGCGGCCAGGTTCTCGTAGTCGAGGTGGCCGTGGGCGTGGCCGGTCTCGCCGTCAGCCGTCGAGCGGAAGTTGGTGGCGATCTCGGGGTAGCCCTCGATGTCGGCGACCTTGGCGAAGTAGAGGTAGCGGCGGTTGGCCTGGGACTCGCCGGCGAAGGCGGCCTTGAGGTTCTCGTGGGTCTGGGTGCCGTCGAGGCTCACGGGTGCTCCTGGGGGGTTGCGGGTCGGGCGGGTGTTCGGGTCGAATCCTAGGCGCGACAGGACGCGGGTTGTCCCGTTCCGGCCGTGTCGACCCTAGGAATCCGCGTAGGTGGACACGTCGGCGCCCACCAGGTCACGGAAGATCCCGAGGACCTCGCCGGGTTCGGCGTAACGGCCGGTCTCGTGCTTGGAGTAGACGAGCTGGCCGTCGACGACGACGTCGAAGACGCCGTCGTCGCCGGTTACGAGGCGCAGGTCCTCGATGACGTGCTGGTAGTTGGTCAGCAGGTCGCTGGCCGCGCTCACGGCGCGAGCTGAATAGTCTCAGGGGACGCAGTAGGTGATCTCGATGCGGTGTGCCAAGGTCACGACGCTAGCCGCCGACGGGCGAGGGGGGTGAGGCGCCGGCCAATCGGAGGGCGCCAGGCGCAGCCCGCATCGCGCATGGTCGGTGCGGGTCGAGCTCTCCGAACGGCTCGCCGTCGGCACGCACCGGGCCGTTGCCGGCGAGCACCACCTCCGATGCCCGCAGCATCGTCACCTTCGGGTGCCCGACGTGGCGTCCGGTCTGCACCTTCTGGAAGGAGCGCAGCAGTTCGAGGCGGCCGACGTCGCCCACGATGCACACGTCGAGCAGCCCGTCGGCGGGGTCGGCATCGGGGCAGATGTCCATGCCGGCCCCGAAGAAGCGGGTGTTGGCGACCACGACGACGGCGGCACGGACATCGTGCGCCTCGCCGTCGAGGGCGAGCCGGTAGGTCGTCGGACGCATGCCGGAGAGCTCGAGCAGCGTGGCGACGGTGTAGCGGGCAGTGCCCCGGGGGAAGGACATGCGGTTGGCCCGGGCGTTGACGGTGGCCGGGAAGCCGGCGATGACGCTCGTGGCGGCGAACCCGGCGTCGGTCCCGATCGCGTCGAGCGGGGTGGGTTCCAGCAGCGCCCGGTCGACCCGCTCCTCGAGCGTGCCGGCGAGGAGGTCGAGCGCCCGGGCGAAGTCGTTGCCGGTTCCGCTTGCGATCACGCCAAGGGCCACGCCGGTGCCGGCCACCGCCTGGACGCCGAGGTGCACGATGCCGTCGCCGCCCAGCACCAGCAGGCGGTCGACCCCGCGGGAGACGGCGCCGTGCGCCGCCTCCTGGGCCGCCGCCCGCGAGGGGGCGACCAGCAGTTCGGCGTCGATGCCGTGGGTGCGGAGCCGGTCCAGGACCCGGTCCAGGTCGCCGGCGGCCCGTCCGGCCCGGGCGGCGGGGTTGGCGAGCAGCGCGATGCGTTCCGGCTCGGACCCTGCGACGGATGCCATAGGACGCACATCTTCGCCCATCGGTAGCCTCTGGTCAGGCCCGGGCCCATCCGGCCGCGACCACCCGACGGAGGACGACATGCGATTGCGCGCGACCATCGGAACGGCCACCGCCGCGGCCCTGCTGCTGGCCGCCTGTGGAGGTGGCGGATCGACCACCCCGACGCCGTCGGAGGACGGCGTCCTCCGCATCGAGGCCTACGACCGGCAGGACTACGACGCCGACGCCTACGAGGCCGAGGCCGGAACCGTCGAGTTCGAACTCAGCCAGATCGGTGTGCAGGAGCACACGCTCGTGGTCGAGGGCCTCGAGGACCAGATGCGCCTGGTCGTCGTCGATGGCGACACCGACGCGGGCAGCATCGACCTCCAGCCCGGCCGCTATCTCCTGTACTGCGACATCGCCGGCCACCGGGAGTCGGGCATGGAGGCCCGGCTCACCGTCAACTGAGCGGTCGATCGGACGGCATCCGCACCGGGTCGACACGCGCAACGGCCCGCCCCGGGGGGGCGGGCCGCGGCAGTTCCGGGAGTGCTCAGGCGACGATCTCGAAGAGCACGTAGAGCACGATCGTGATCAGGAAGCCCCACTTGATCGTGTCCTGGTGCTTGTCGAGTACCACCTTGTTGAGGCCGTTGTCGTAGCCGCCCAACTTGCCGAGGGCGGAAAGTTCCATCACGACCCAGATCACGAGGAAGACGATCCAGAGGGTCCAGCGGCCGCCCGCCGACGGGCCGAAGCCGATACCGCTCATGTTGACGTCACCGAACGCCGAGGCGAAGTGGCTGGGCCACATCATGAAGAAGATCAGCGGGATCGAGAACAGCGTGTTGACCCGGCTGGCGCGGGCGGCACGCTTGGCGGCCGCGGGAGCCTCCGGGTCGGCCTCGCCGCCCTCGCTGACCGCCACCGAGGAGCCGATGGCGATCCGCTGGGCCGGCCAGATGACCATCCAGACGTTGGCGGCCATGGTTGTGCCGAGCAGGGCGCCGAAGGCGATGCCGACACCGGCCGAGGTGTTCCAGTAGTCCGGCATCAGTTCGCCGAAGGCCTTCTGGTGGGCGAGGATCCAGATGCCCGACACCCAGGTCAGCATCGCCGCCCAGCGGAACCACCACAGCGTGCGCCAGGTGATCTTGCGCAGCGCCTCCCCCCGGGCGCCGTCGCTCATCTCGCCGAAGGCCGAGCCCTGGATGAAGTTGAAGAAGTAGAGGAGACCGATCCAGGTGATGCCACCCAGGTAGTGGGCAAAGCGGCCGACGGCCTGGCCGCCGCCCGAGAGTCCCATCCAGTCGCTGAACAGTTCCACGTGCGCTCCTGTCGTTGCAGTGGTGCGGGTCTTCGAACGCTCCGATCATGGCACGCATGGCTCCGGGGTGAAAGCACCGGGGCCGACGGGGGCCGGTGGGGGAGCCGATGGGGGCCGATGGGAGGCCGATGGGAGGTGGTCGTCGGGCGAGTGGCAGCATTCGGACATGCAGATCGACGACATCGACCTGGCCTCGCAGGCCTTCTGGGAGCGGCCGCTGGCCGACCGGTCGGCCGCCTTCGACCGCCTGCGCCTCGACGACCCGTACCGCTACTACGACCTGCCTCCGGAGATCACCGAGCAGTTCCCGCAGAAGGGGTTCCACGCCCTGTGCCGGCACGCCGATGTGGCCGAGGCCAGCCGGCGACCCGAGGACTTCTGCAGCGGTCAGGGCGGCACGACGGCGTTGAACCTGCCCAACGAGGAGATGACGCGCTACTTCGGGTCGATGATCTCGATGGACGACCCGCGCCACAAGCGGCTGCGCTCCATCGTGTCGTCCGGCTTCACGCCGCGGCGGGTCAAGGAGCTGGACGAGGCGGTCGACCGCGTCGCCGGCGAGGTCGTCGGCGACCTGCTCACGACGGGCCCGTGCGACTTCGTCACGGAGGCGGCGGCCCGCCTGCCGCTTCGGATCATCTGCGAGATGATGGGCATCCCCGAGGAGCACTGGCAGATGGTCTTCGACCAGTCGAACACCATCCTCGGCGCCCAGGACGACGAGTACCGCGACGAGAACCTCGACCTGGGCTCCCAGTTGTTCCTCGCCGCCTTCCAGCTCACCGAGATGATGAACGGCCTGATCGCCGAGCGGGTCGAGTCGCCGACCGACGACCTGACCTCGGCCCTCGTGCACGCCGAGGTCGACGGCGAGCGGCTCACCCACGACGAGATCGCCTCGTTCTTCATCCTGCTGGTGGTGGCGGGCAACGAGACCACCCGCAACAGCATCTCGTGGGCGCTGCACCTGCTGACCGAGCACGAGGACCAGCGGGCCCGCTGGTGGGACGACTTCGACGGTGTGGCGAACACGGCCGTGGAGGAGATCGTCCGCTGGGCGTCACCCGTGATCTCGATGCGCCGCACGGCCACCCGCGACGGCGTCCGACTCGGCGAGCGCGAGTTCGCCGAGGGCGACAAGGTGCTCCTGTACTACTGGGCGGCCAACCGCGACCCGGAGGTCTTCGACGACCCGGACGGCTTCGACGTGCGCCGGACGCCCAACGACCACTACGGCTTCGGCGCCCCCGGGCCGCACTTCTGCCTCGGCGCCCACCTGGCCCGTCGCCAGATCACCGCCATGTGGCAGCAGTTGCGCGACCGGGTGCCCGAGATCCACGCCACGGACGCCCCCGACCGGCTCTCGAGCGGATTCATCAACGGCGTGAAGCACCTGCCCTGCGCCTGGTAGCGCAGGGGCGCGCCAGTCGGGGAGTCCTGGTCAGTCGACGACCACGTCGGCAAAGCGTTCCCGCAGTGTCTTCTTCGAGAACTTGCCGACCGAGGTCTTGGGGACCTCCTCGATGAACTCCACACGGTCGGGGTACCACCACTTCACGACCCGGCCGTCCAGCCAGGCGATGACGTCGTCGCCGGTGAGGGTGGCACCCTCGGTGGCGACCACACAGGCCATCGGACGCTCGCCCCACCTGGTGGAGGTGACGCCGATGACGGCGCACTCCACGACGTCGGGGTGGGCCATGATCTCGTTCTCGAGTTCGACGGAGCTGACCCACTCGCCGCCGGACTTGACCAGGTCCTTCGTGCGGTCCACGAGGCGTACGTAGCCCTCGGTGTCGGCCACGGCCACGTCGCCGGTCTTGAGCCAGCCGTCGGCAGTGAAGGATTCGCTCGCCCGGTCATCGTTGTAGTAGGTGCGTGCCACCCAGGGGCCGCGCACCTGGAGTTCGCCTCGGGTCTCGCCGTCCCAGGGCAGTTCCTCGTCGGTCTCCTGGTCGGCGATGCGGAAGTCCACGCCGGGGGCGATGAGCCCCACGGTGGTCCGCAGGTCGGCCTTGGCGTCGTCGTCGAGGTCGTCGAGGGTGGACTTGATCTGGCAGACGGCGGCCAGCGGGCTGGTCTCGGTCATCCCCCAGGCCTGGAGGATCGGCATCCCGATCTGCTCCCGGTATCCCTCGGAGAGCGAACGGGGTACCGCCGAGCCGCCGCAGGGGATGGCCCGGAGGGAGGACACGTCGCGGCCGGCCAGCTCGGGCAGCACGCCCATCCAGATGGTCGGCACGCCGGCGGCCAGGGTCACCCGCTCCGACTCGATCAGGTCGGCCAGGGCGGGTGGGCTGAGGTCGGGGCCGGGCATGACGAGCGTGGCGCCGGTGGCGACGCCGGCGTGGGCGAGCCCCCAGGCGTTGGCGTGGAACATCGGCACGACGGGCATGATCACGTCCCGCTCGTTGACGCCGAGCGTGTCGGCCATCATCGCCCCGAAGGTGTGGAGCACCATCGACCGGTGCGAGTAGACGACGCCCTTGGGGTTTCCGGTGGTGCCCGACGTGTACATCATCGAGCCGGCCTGGTCCTCGTCGACGTCGATCCAGTCGACGGGGGAGGCGGCGTCGAGCAGGGCCTCGTAGTCGTGAACCTCGGCGCGGATGGCGTCGGCGTCGGGCGCCGGGGCGCCGTCGTCCATGAGGACGACGTGGCGTACCGTGTCGAACTGGTCCATGAGGGGCCAGATCAGGCCGGCCACCGAGTGGTCGAGGAAGATGGCCTCGTCCTCGGCGTGGTTGACGATGTAGGTGAGTTGCTCGGGGAAGAGGCGCAGGTTGAGGGTGTGCGACACGCGGCCGCTGCACGGGGGCGCGAAGTAGAGCTCGAGGTGGCGGGCGGTGTTCCAGGCGAAGGTGGCGATACGGCCGTCGGCGCTGATGCCGAGGTCGTCCAGCACGCCGCCCAGGCGGCGGGTGCGATCGCCCCACTCGGCGTAGGTGACGCGGTGCCTCCCGGCCGGCGAGGCGGTCACGACCTCCTTGTTGCCATGGATCCGGGTGGCCCGGTCGAAGAGGTGGACCAGGGACAGCGGCGTGTCCATCATCAGGCCGTCCATCGGTGTGGCTCCTTGTCGTCGGGTGTCGTCGGGGGTAGTCGGGGGCCGGGATCAGCAGGCGTACTCGAGGGCTGCCTCGACCCTGGAGATGGACCCGCTGATCGGTCCGGCGACCCGCCGGGCGAGGGTGCGTGAGTCCATGTCGAGCAGTATTACCCAGTCGTTCGTTGCCGCTGGAATCAGCCGTGGCCGGCCGACCTGGTGCAGTGACCGCGCCGAGGCCGGTCCGATCCTCAACCCAGGGCGGCCACCACCCCGAGGGCGACGAGGATGCCGTTGCGGGCCAGGTCCCGCCACGACAGTGGGCGCTTCGACCACGTGCCGAAGCAGCCGCAGGCGTTGCGGTGGCCGGCCATCAGGCGCCCGACGATCAGCGTGGTGAACGCCACCAGCAGGGCAACCGCGCACTGGCCGCCCACCCGGGGGTCGACGACCAGCAGGAGCGCGGTGGTCGCCTCGGTGACTGGCAGCACCCGGGCCAGCAGCCGCGGGTTCGGCAACCCGAAGTCGCCGAGGGTGCGACGGGTGCCCAGTGGGTCGCGCAACTTGACCGCCGCGGCCACGGCGAACACGCAGGCCAGCAGCCAGGCAGCGAGGACGACCAACGGGTCCGGCATCGTGAGGGGTGCCCCGACAGGTCCGCTGGGCGACCGCGGCTCAGTACCCGAGTGCCACGTCGACGGGGGCCAGCAGGTCCTCGCCGGCGCAGAAGCGGCGGACGTTCTCGGCCACGAACGGCTCGAGCATGTCGAGGCCCATCTCGGGGGTGTTCGCGATGTGGGGCGTGATCAGGCAGTTCGGCAGCGACCAGAGTGGGTGCCCGTCCGACAGTGGCTCCGGGGCGGTCACGTCGAGGGCCGCCCCGGCAAGCCGTCCGTCGCGGAGTGCGGCGACCAGGTCGTCGGTGACGACGTGACCGCCCCGGGCCACGTTGACGAGGCAGGCGTCGTCGGGGAGCAGGTCGAGGGCGGCCGCGTCGACGATGCCGCTGGTCTCGTCGGTGAGGGCGAGTGCCAGGACCAGCACGTCGGTGTCGGGCAGCACCTCGGCCAGCCGGTCGACGGTGATGGTGCGGTCGGCGCCCGGGAGCGGCCGGTCGCTCCGGCGCACGACGGTGACCGGGCAGCCGAACGGCTCGAGCAGGGGAAGCAGGCACTCGGTGATCCCACCCCCGCCCAGTACGGTCACGCGGCTGCCGGCGAGGAAGCGGCCGACGGG
>LUMW01000058.1_pt1 | contig 58318 bp, 53 predicted proteins | sample 729761 | NCBI WGS metagenome assembly LUMW01 (sample SAMN03860302, study PRJNA289734) | marine metagenome | biome: seawater column; feature: ocean; material: water; isolation source: Red Sea water column Station 192 - depth 500m | place: Saudi Arabia: Red Sea | collected 2011-10-15 | depth 500 m
GCCAGCGAATAGGTGTTGGCCAGATCGCCCTTGCGCGACAGGCGCAATGCGAAACGGTAGAGATTTGGCAAAAGCGCGATCAATTCCAGCCTTTGTGTCCATTACTTTGTACACATCACCGGCTGCAACACCGTCTGCCATCAGCGCCATTTCAATCAGCGCGTTGGCCCAGGTATGAATTCCACGCTTGCCCGGGAACTTCTTGACGTCAAAGAAATCGCCAATTGTACTGGGCTGCGCGCCTGAGAAGGTGCCCTTCTTGTAGAAAGCCATGTAGGACCAGAATATTTGTGGAGCGACACAGTCATTTGGAACCGGGACCATAATGTCCTCATCCATAGAAGTTCCGTCCGGAGCCTTTGCAAAGACATCACGGGGCAGCTCTTCAAACAGGCCTTCATCACAGCCAACACGTGCCTCATGAGGCAGCACATCGACGATGTCCCACTTGATTGTTCCTGATTCAACTTGAGTTCGGACTTCGCCCAAACCGCCGTTGTAGTTGATGAAGTTCGCCTTACCTCCGACAAGCGGGGAGTTCGAAAACGTGTCGGCATAAGCCTTTTGCTGGCTCATGGTGTAGGCACCGCCCCAGGAAGCAACGGTCACTTCCGCAACCGCCTGGCCTACAAAACCGATCATTGCCATTACAGCCGCAGCCGTAATGGTTCGTATGAAATTTTTCATACTATCTCCTTTTTTTAATTAAGTCCATAATGGACTGTTGATTTGCCCCAATATCGGGACTTTTTAACCAAACCTGAAACGAGTTCAAAAATATGTAGGCTCAGGCCCGTCGTTATCAGGATGAAACAGGCACATCAAGCGCCCGCGAGTCTTCCGCCAACCAGCCAACCTGAACCGTTTCACCTGGTTTAAGTTGTGCGTGTTGCGCGGAGTTTGGGATTTTGACGATAAAATCGTCGTGTCCACAAACATTCATACGGGAGCGGATATGATCTCCCAGATATATCAGTTCTTCTACAATTGCCGTAAGACTGTTTGGATAATCTGAATCCGGATTAACAACAACACGTTCAGGCCGCAAGGAAATCATGGTTTCGCTGCCAACTCCTTCAATATTAACCGCAAGGGCTTTCAGAGTTTCTCCGCTCTCAAGATTAACCGTACAGATTTCTCCATCATCTTCAATCACTTTACCAAACAGTGTATTGTTTTCTCCTATGAATTGTGCCACAAAAGCATTTTCCGGAGCTTCATACAAAATATCCGGAGCAGCCAGTTGTTGTATTTCCCCATCATCAAATACCGCAATTCGATTGGACATCGTCAAAGCTTCGCTTTGATCGTGTGTCACATAGACTACTGTCACCTCAAGATTTTCGTGTATATGCTTGATTTCATACTGCATTTGTTCCCGTAGTTGTTTATCCAGCGCACCCAGAGGTTCATCCATCAACACCAGCTTCGGTTCAAAAACCAGTGCTCTTGCCACGGCAACACGCTGCTGTTGACCTCCTGAAAGCTGCATCGGCCGGCGTGATCCAAAAGCTCCAAGCTGCACCATTTCCAGTACCTTCTTCACTCGATCTTCAATATCACTTTTTTGAAATTTGCGTACCTGTAGAGGGAAAGCCAAATTTTCATTAACAGTCATGTGAGGGAATAAAGCATAGTTCTGGAACACCATGCCGATGTTTCGTTTATGAGGCGGAACATTGTTGATCGGGACACCATCCAGAATGATTTCCCCGTGAGTAGCAGTTTCAAAACCGGCAAGCATCATCAAACACGTAGTTTTGCCGGAACCGGAAGGACCAAGCATCGTCAGAAATTCACCTCGTTCTGTGTCCAGATTTAAATTCTTGATAACGAGTGTTTCTCCATCATAACTCTTTTGGACACTCTGAAAACTGACGTAAGAGTCGCCTTTACTCATTTGTTGCAATAATTGTTTTTCAGTAAAATTTCACTTTTGGTCGGACAATTATACATATCACCAAAAAAAATGCAAATAATTTCTGATTTTCTTTATTTCAGTTCCTTTGTATAAGGATAGAATCCAGCTGTCAAGTTTCAAAACATTATTCTGAAATTAATCACTTTATTCATTGCTTACAACTTAAAATAGGAAACTTACAAAGAATTTCACATCATGCTGAGGAAAATTCTGGAAACATTTGCAAAAATCCAATACTTGATTTAGATTGAAAATGCTGATGTAAATTATCATAGCTCTCAAGTAACAAGATGGAATGTTGTTATAACACAAAAAACTGACGATGAATGAAATACAAACGGAGTAAAACAATGAGCATACAAACTGAAAACACAACATACACTGTTGACGGCAAGGAATTTAAGGGATATCTGGCCTGGGATGATTCTTCCGGAGAAATACGTCCTGGGGTGCTGGTTTTTCCGGAATGGTGGGGATTGAATGATTACATCCGGAGAAGAACCGAACAAATTGCGGAACTGGGTTACGTTGCAATGGGTGTGGACATGTACGGTGAAGGCAAAACAGCTGATAATCCTGATCAAGCAGGATCACTTATGAATGCTGTACTGGATGATAAACAAATCGTCAAAGCTCGTGTTGAGGGGGCATACGATGTCCTGAAGTCGCATTCGCTGTCTAATCCTGGAAGACTTGGAGCGATTGGCTATTGTTTTGGCGGAGCAATGGTACTGAATATGGCACGCATGGGAATTGATCTCAGGGCAGTGGTAAGCTTTCATGGCGCACTGGATTCATTTTTTACACCTGCGCCTGGTGATGTAAAAGCAAAGGTGCTGGTTTGCCACGGAGCAGCGGACGAGTTTATTCCTCAGGAAGCCATAGAACAGTTCAAATCCGAGATGGATGCCGCAAGGGCTGATTATGAATTCATAGCCTACGAAGGGGCATATCACGGTTTTTCAAACACTGCTGCTACTGAACGTGGGAAACAATATAACCTGCCGCTTGCCTATAATGAAAATGCTGACAGGGATTCATGGGATGCAATGAAGAACATGTTTGAACAAAATTTGTGAAATGGGGGAAAGAATTTATTTCTATCTGATTGCTGCTTAATAAAGTAATACAAGCTATTTCATAAACTGCAGTTCCCGGGGTTTAATCAGTCAAACGTGAGTGGCTCATTTGTGTATCTAAAGATAAAATCCTCATCCGGCATAGCGCTTCAGGATTGAAATCACCTGTCCGTAGTAACCTTTTCCAAACAAGTTAAGATGGTTCAGCAAGTGATATAGCTGATAAAGAGGTTCACGATCAGCGTATCCCGGTACAAGCGGGAATACGGAATTATATGCTGAATAGAAAGCATTTGAAAAACCGCCAAAAAGTGAGGTCATCGCCAAATCCGCTTCACGATGCCCGTAGTAAACAGCAGGATCGATCAGCCAGGGAATTCCCTCCACATCAATCAAATAGTTTCCGCTCCACAAATCTCCATGCAGCAGGGATGGATCTTCCTCAGTTCCGTAGAGCAAATCCGGAATATTTTCTATAAGACGATCCATTAAATTCAGCAATTCCGGAGTCGCGTAACCGTTTTTCTCTGCCAGCCGTGTTTGAATACCAAGTCGGTTTTCCACGTAAAAAACAGGCCAGTTTTCACTGCCTTCCATTGAAGGTGTATTTGACTGCAGTGAATCGCCCAACAAGTTGTCTTCGGAAAAACCAAACTTTTTACCACGGTATTGATGCAGTTCCGCGAATTGCCTTCCCAGCATTTCCATGCTGGAACTCCTACCGGACTGCCCTGCTTCAATCCATTCCAGCAGCAGGAAATCCGGGCCTTTGGCTGCTACTTCCGGAACATTAACTGTGCCTGATTTTCGCAGTTCAGCAAGACCTTGCGCTTCAGCATCAAATACCCCGGAACTGCTGCCTCTTGTCTGTTTAAGAAAAAATACTTTTCCGGAAGCAAGCTGTAATTTGCGGGAATCGGCAATACATCCTCCGGAAACGGATGTGGTTGATTCAATTTGTTCAGAGAGAATTTTTTCCAGGCGGGACTTTAAATCAGCATTCATTGCTTATTTTGACTTTAAAAACCTCAGCAATCCACCGCATGCATCTTCGAGAATATCAAGTACTGTTTCAAAACCCTGACTTCCTCCGTAATAAGGGTCAGGAACAGCTGTAATTTTATGTGTTTCACAAAAATCAGTCATTCTCCTTATTTTATAATTATAATTATCCCATTGATCTAGCATCTTGATTTGACTGTAATTGTTTTCATCCATTGTAATAATCCAGTCAAAATTTTCAAAATCCTGCTGCATAAATTTTCGGGAGATACTGTTCAGCTCATAACCACGCAAACTCGCATGCTCACGCATTCTTGCGTCAGCAGGATCACCTTCGTGATAACTAATTGTTCCTGCTGAATCACATTTTATCTTATTTCCCAGCCCTTTTTGTTTAATCAAGGAATTCATTACACCTTCTGCGCATGGTGAGCGACAAATATTTCCCATGCAGACAAATAAGATTCGTACCATATAATCTGTTTGAATTAATGTTTTTTACGCTTGATTGCCGCCTGACTTCACGATTTCGCGGCAAAACTTTTTACGTTTTCATAAAGTTTAGTAAATAAATTTATTTTTAAATACATTTTTTTGGAAATTTACTTGTAATTCTCCGAAAACATGTTATCAATGATCATGCTTGTATTGACGGGACAGGACATCAAACTTGAAAATCCTTTCATTATTGTGTCCTTCTTTAGTCTTGCTGGAGAATGGACTCCGGCAGATTTCAATACTGAATTAGCTATTATTGATGAGGAGAAGTATGAATAAAAAAAGTATCTTGAAAAAATTGACGCTTGTGGCTGTTGGAGCAATGATTCTTCCCGCTTTTGCTGCTGCTGAAGTCAAAATGGGAATAATTTTAGGCTTTACCGGCCCAATTGAATCCCTGACCCCGGATATGGGCAAATCAGCAGAACTGGCTTTTAAGGAAGCATCGGATTCAGGCCAGTTGCTGGGAGGACAGAAGGTCAGCGTCGTCCGTGGCGATTCAACATGCATTGACGCCGCGGCTGCAACTGCGGCAGCAGAAAGACTGATCACATCAGATAAAGTGGCCGGAATCATGGGAGCAGACTGCTCCGGAGTGACCACTGCAATTGCAAATAATGTTGCAATACCAAACGGTGTTACCATGATTTCCCCCTCGGCAACTTCACCTGCCTTGAGCACAATCGCGGACAATGGCTATTTCTTCCGTACCGCGCCTTCTGACGCCCGTCAGGGACAGGTGCTGGCACAAATCACTATTGAGCGTGGTATCAACAATGTTGCTGTCACTTTCATTAACAATGATTACGGCAAAGGCTTGTCTGACTCATTTATTAATGCATACAAGGGCCTGGGCGGAAAAGTCAGCGCCGTTGTTCCCCACGAAGCCGACAAAGCTGATTTCTCTGCTGAGGTGGCTACATTGGATGCTTCCGGAGCAGACGTTCTTGCAGTCTTCGGTTACGTCGACCAGGGTGGAAATCACATAATCCAGGGATCACTTGATGCTGGTTCTTTTGACAAGTTTATTTTAGCTGACGGAATGTATGGTGAATCTTTGCTGAAAAACATGGAAGGAAATCTTACAGGCACATTCGGAACAGTGCCTGGAACTGATTCAAAAGGGTCAGAGACCTTTAAGGGAATGGCACAATCGGCGGGTATTACCGTTGGCGGTCCATTTACGGGCGAGTCCTATGACGCAGCAGCCCTGCTGATGCTTGCCATGCAGTCGGCAGGTTCCACAGACCGTGCAGCTATCGCCTCAAATGTTCTGGCGGTTGCCAACACACCCGGAGTAAAAATTATGCCTGGTGAACTGGCAAAAGGCTTGAGAATCCTGGCCAACGGCGGTGCTGTGGATTATGTAGGCGCCTCCAATGTTGAGTTGGTTGGCGGAGGAGAAGCTTCAGGTTCCTATCAGGAATTTGAAGTTAAAGGAAAAGCTTTCTCTACAGTACGTTTCCGCTAAGTCTTACCTAATTATTTCCCGGTGCTGGAGTCTTTTCAGTGCCGGGATAACTATGGCAAATAAAGTTCGAAACCAATCACACCTTCCGATTCTTCTGAAAACAGAATAATCATTCCTCCCATTTTTTCCATACTATCCCGAATTCGAGAAAGAGCAGGTGCAGACTCTAGCATTGTTAGGGTTGTGTTTTTGGCTGAATTCCGAACATCTTTTATGCTGATTTGAAAGCTATATTTTTTTTCAGCATTAATTTCCGGCAATACAACATTGGACTTATTTGCCGGAACAGCCCCCTCCTTTAGTTGTAAATCATTTTCCGGTGCTGTTAAGGCCAGTAAATCCAAGGCTGACATCAGAATCTCCAGCAAATACAACGGTGCAGACCGTATTGAATCGATTTCTGGATCCCGGATAAATTCCAATTTGCGTCCGGAATGCTGTAAATTAAACATCTTATCCAGCAAAGAACAAATCCGATCCAGAGAGCATTCATCTGTCTGTGACAAACCAGTAAAATACTGCAAATCGTCAGAAAGAACTCTTGATTGCTGGCGCCATTTCCGGAATTCTTTCTGTATCTCTCCGGAAAGGGCTTCTTCTACATTTTCAGTTAAATCCAAAGTGTCTTTCAGCCACTTACTCAATGTGTTAAGCATCCAATTAACGCCTGACAATGTTGCGGCTGTATACTGAGAATCTGGTGGAATCTGCCCGCTGTACAGCGCCATTTCCACAGTTGCCAGTAATTCACGACGCTTAAACGGCTTAACAATATAACCTGAAGGGGTGGTTTCTTTTGCTCGTTCAATAATGGATTCATTGGTAAATGAGGTTAGATACACAACGGGGAGTTGGAACCGTTTCCGGAGTTGAAGTGCGGTTTCGATTCCGTCCATTTCTCCTGCCAGCAGGATATCTACAAGTACTAAATCCACCAACTGTTTTTCCAGTGCCTTCAATGCCTCTTCTCCTGAAGAACAAACCAGCGGAACTTCATGTCCTGCTTCACGGAGACAGAAAAGAATATCATCTGCTACAATTGCTTCATCCTCAATGATCAGGATTCTTCCTTTGACCATTTTACTCCTTAAATTTCAGTTCAAAATAAGTTCCGTTGTCACTTTTGAGACTGTACTCACCTTTCAGCTGCTGAGAGAGGATTTGTATCAGCCTCATTCCTGTACTGTGAGGATCCTGTAAATTCTGATTTGGAGGCAGACCTGGTCCATCATCAGCAACTGAAAGAAAAATACGATTTCCAGGTAAAATTTTCAATTTAATGCTAAGCTTTCCTTTCCGCCCTACAGTAAAAGCATATTTCAATGAATTGGTAATTAATTCATTGATAATCAGGCCGCAGGAAATTGTGTGATTGACATCCAATGTCATCGGCTCCAGGTCCAAATCCAGAACGACCTGATCAGCATTAATTCCTAAAGAAGTAAGCAACTCTTTGCTCAAGTGTGAAATAAAATCAGGTAAATCTATGTTAGACAATGAAGTGGATTGATACAATTTTTCATGAACCATCGACATGGTTTGAATACGCTGCTGCAAATCACGCATCATGATCTCTAATTGCTCATCATGAATATGTCTGAATTGTAAGCGCAACATGCTTGAAATGATCTGCATGTTGTTCTTTACACGATGATGCACCTCCTGCAGAAGCACTTCTTTTTCCTGTAAAGATGATTTCAGCCATGTTTCCGCTTTAGTGCGTTCCCTGTTTTCATCCTGCAGTTTTTTATTAGCTGAACGCAATTCATCCGTTCGTTCAAGCACTTGTTCTTCAAGCGTGTTTTTGTAACCCAGTAATTCTTTCTCTGCGCTTGTACGCCGAATGAGCTCTGAATTGAGTTGGTGATAGTAATCCTGCAGCTTTTTACGCATTCGATTGAAAGCCACTACCACTTCATTCAATTCATCCTTTCGCCGATGTCGATGCAATTCTAAAGGTGAATCCAGTTTTTCAGGTGTAATTTCATGGGCATACCGAGCCATTGTGCCCAAGTGACGAGTAATCAAAAACTGAACTAATACAATAATGAATCCGGAAATCAAAAAGGTTTTGATCCCCTGAGTAAGCAGGATGATCAGAAGCTTATCCCAAAGCCTGGCATAAACCTCATTGAGAGAAGCCAATAACCGCAATTCTCCTAATTCAAATAACTCCGATTGATGCGTGTAACGTAATGGGAATCGATACTCTAAAAACTGTTCTTCAATTACTTCCCCTTGTACCAATAAAACCCCTTCAGGAGATTGAATCTCAGCATATTCCATATCCGGCAACTGCACCACGCCTTCAAGCAGCACCTCAGCTTGTCGTAAATCTGTCATCCAAAGACTGTTTACTATCCCCCCCAGGTAACTGCTTTGAATTTGGGACATTCGCTCCTCAATCAGGTCAACATCACGTCGATAATCTGTATATAGCTGATAACCTGTCCCCAGTAAAGTAATCAGGGAACTTGCCAAAAGGATATACACTATTAATCGTCTGCTGATAGATTCAAAGTCAAACAGTCTTTGAGAGGTTAAACTGATTATTTTATTCATAGTTCATTTCTGTGAAGAAAAATATCGCAAGTCTCGATAAAAATAAGTATGCTTTGCATTGATTATATCACGGCTACATCGTAAAAAGACCTAAATCCTTGTCATTTTAACTAAAGCGGGAAATCCTGCAATAGCTACTGCGTAATATCATTAAGATTTATCCACTCAACCTACAAGACCCCCGCACCTAAATAGCCAGAAACTCATTGGGTGCGGGGTGTGGTTAAGATATTTTACTAATTCATCAAACAAAGCAAACCATGAAAAACGATGCATTCAGCTTTCCGCAGGAGGAATTTCATCGTGAATTGCAAGTAAGCCGTAATAAAGTTCAAATCATGGAATCAACACTTTCAGATTTCCTTGAAGAGTTGAGTTTTGTACACAAACAATCATTGCAGCTGAATGGCCCTCGTGGTGAAGTCATTTCCGGAGCACTTGCAGATTTGCTGGAGGAACTGCGTTTTACCAACAAACAACTGGCCTCATTGCAAGGAAATCTGGATGATGCCATTCAAACTGCATTTGAGCAGGATGCCGGTCAGCGCCTGAGAGAAATGCTGGTCCAGCTGATGACACTTTCCCTCCTGCATTGGGAAGAAACCACGGGAACCACAAAAATCGAACTTGCCGAACAAAGCGGAATATGGAAAGTCCACCTGGACAAAGGCTACTTTCGATTAAGAACATTTGACCGCTATCTCAGTGTTCCCAGTGTTCCCAAGAAACCCCGCTGGAAAGATGTAACCCGAACAGCACGTTATGTTCTTGCCTCCGGAGAATCTTCGGTTTCCGATAAGCTGCGGTTGACCCTGAAAGAGTTTCAAAAACATCTTTTACAAGCTGCCCATTGAACCACACTTTATTTCTTTTTCCTGCCTTTCCTCTCTCCTTGATCTGAAATCAACAAATTAATACTTTTTTTATGCCATCTAACTCTTTGATAATATTGGTTTAGTTAAATGTTTTTACCGATTTTTCCAGAAAAATATCTTGTTCGAATTAAATAAATGCAGTTAGATGGTGTTGAAAAATCGGAACAGTGTTCCCTTACTGTTAATACCTTTGATGTGGAGGATCTGGCAAATTAAAATTTCATACATATTCTGCTTATCCTCCCTGCTGTTTTTGTGCTTGATATGCACATCAGCAGCATTTGCTGTATCAACTTCATCATCGGGCAAGTTACATAGTTTGGCCTTTTTTGCACCACGTGGTGAAGGTGATCCGTTTTGGGGTCTGTTCATCAATTATATGCAAAAAGCAGCGGACGATCTGAATACGGAATTAAGGCTCCATTATGCAGAGGGTAACCGTGAAAGGATGCGAGAACAAATTGCAAAAGAGGCAAAATCTGAAAACCGAGCAGATGTTTTGGTATTTCCTAATTTCAAAAAAGGTGGTGAAACTTTTTTGAAAATTATAGAAGAAAATCAAGTGCCGGCCTTTGTAGTCAATTCTGGATTCACGGAGGACGAACAAGTTGGACAGCCCCGGGGGAAATTCAAATACTGGATAGGCGAATTGCTTCCGGATGAGCAGGAAGTGGGGGCACAGCTGGCAAAAATACTGATTGATGAAGGATTGCGAAGCAAATCAGGAGGAAACGACCCATCCCTGGAAATGGTCGGTATTACAGGAATTATCTCTGATTATGCGGCAATACAGCGTACTAAGGGTTTACAGCTCATAGCGAATAATTATCCTGAAATACGTTTACGACAAATTGTTCCTGCAAATTGGAGCGAGAATGATGCCGCAACAAGCTTTTCGATGTTAAAACGGCGTTATCCTAATGTGACACTGGTCTGGAGCGCAAGTGATGTTATGGCACAAGGGGTTATACGCAGCGCGAAAAAACTCGGTCTCGTTTCCGGTGAAGACTTTTTAGTCGGGGGAATTGATTGGGCTAATGCGGGATTGCAGTCAGTAAGTACAGGAGATCAGCATGTTAGCATTGGCGGACATTTTTTGGAAGGCGGATGGGCAGTCGTGATGATCTATGATTACTTGCAGGGTAATGATTTTGAAAAATTAAATCTTCGCTGGCGCTCAAGCATGAGCAGTGTAACTGCTCCGGAATGGAATACACAAAAGAAACTAAGAGAAAGAATACAACCTGAATTAATTGATTTTAAGCGCTATTCTCGTTTTTTGAATCCAGAAAAATCTTCTTACGATTTCAAACTGGAATCACTGTTTGTTGAAAATTAGGATAGTGCCGGGAACTTGCGGCTGCTTATCAGCCGGAAGCTGCAGATGTCGATGGTCGGCATCTGTTGTTAAAGTGGGAACCATCAGTGATGGCGGTTTCCTTGTAATATAACTTGTTATGGAGATAAACAATGTTAAAACAAGTTTTAATATCCACAGCAGGCTTTCTTTTTGCCACGGCTGTATCACTGAGTCCGGCAATGGCTGGGGGTGAAGCGGAAGTTCTGCACTGGTGGACGTCCGGTGGTGAAGCCGCGGCATTAAAAGTCCTTAAAGATGATTTTGCCGGAAATGGCGGAACATGGAAAGACATGCCTGTTGCAGGCGGTGGAGGTGATGCCGCCATGCAGACCTTGAAGGCAAGAGTAGTTGCTGGTGATCCCCCAACTGCGGCACAGATCAAGGGCCCAAGTATTCAGGAATGGGATGATGAAGGTGTTGTAGGACCTCCTTACCACGTGGATGCTGTAGCAAAGGCTCAGAACTGGGATTCTCTGCTCAGCGCGCAGGTGGCGAATCACATGAAGTGTGACGGATTCACCAAGTACTGCGCCGCTCCGGTAAACATTCACCGTATTGACTGGTTCTGGGCAAACAAAAAAGTTCTGGACGCACATGGACTGACAATGCCAACTTCCTGGGATGAATTCAATGCCGCGGCAAGTAAACTTCAAGCCGCAGGAATTATTCCACTGGCACACGGAAGCCAACCCTGGCAGGACGCTACAGTATTTGAAGCGGTTGCTCTGGGAGTAGGTGGAAATGAGTTCTACCAGAAGGCCATTGTTGAACTGAACATGGACGCACTAAGCGGGGCTACGATGGTTAAGGTTTTCGACCAGATGAGAACCCTTCAGGGATTCACTGATGAGGGAGCACCTGGACGTGACTGGAATGTCGCCACAGGCATGGTAATGGAAGGCAAAGCTGCTTTCCAGATAATGGGTGACTGGGCCAAAGGTGAATTCACAAATGCCGGTCTAAAGCCGGGCATAGACTACTATTGTCTGCCTACACCTTCAGACCATGGTTATTTGTATAATGTTGACAGCTTCATTTTCTATTCCATGGATGGGAAGAGTAAAATTGAAGGTCAGAAACTGCTTGGCAGCCTGATGATGGGGAAGAACTTCCAGAAAGTCTTTAACCTTTACAAAGGCTCTATACCCGCACGTCTCGACGTTCCTATGGATGAGTTCGACATGTGTGCCAAGGGGTCCGCGGCAGATCTGAATTACTCAGCAATGACCGGAGGACTGCAGCCAAGTTTTGCTCACGGAATGGCACTGCGTCTTGCGCAAAAAGGTGCAATACAAGACGTTGTTACAGAGCATTTCAACTCTAACATGTCTTCCCATGAAGCAACAAGAAGACTTGCTCAAGCTGTGAAAGCATCCTTATAATATCCGATTCCCGCTCACTTTCTTCTAAGGGAATCATTATAACGCACCCTCCCAGATCTTTTGATTGATCCTCCTGGAGGGTGCGTTTATTATAATCATTTAAACAAATAATCATCACAGAATCCATGTTCTACTGGCTGCAGAAAAACCTTCCAAGAATAGTTATCTCACCGTCTTTTGCTGTCATACTGTGGTTTGTCTATGGATTCATCATCTGGACTTTTTACGTCTCATTCACAAAGTCCAAGATGCTGCCGCGCTACGATTTCTGGGGAATACAACAGCATTTCCGCTTGTGGTCGAATATGCGCTGGTACACAGCGGTGGAAAATCTGCTGATATTCACCGTCCTTTTTGTCGTACTCTGTATCCTGATCGGAATTTTACTTGCAATTTTGCTTGACCAGAAAATCAGGACAGAAGGATTTTTGAGGACAATTTATCTTTACCCGATGGCCCTCTCATTCATTGTCACAGGAACCGCGTGGAAATGGATACTTAACCCAACTTTGGGAATTCAAAAACTTTTTAGAGACCTGGGCTTTACAGACTTTACTTTTGACTGGCTTGTTAACAGAGAAATGTCGATTTATACCATTGTGATTGCTGCAGTCTGGCAGTCCTCTGGATTTGTCATGGCCCTGTTCCTGGCAGGATTGCGTTCAGTGGATGATGAAATTATCAAAGCAGCCAAAATTGACGGAGCCGGTCTGTACAGTATTTACATTACCATCATTCTGCCGATGCTGCGGCCTGTCTTCATGAGTTCCATCGTGATCCTGATACATATATCTATTAAGAGTTATGACCTGGTGATCGCACTGACAGCAGGTGGACCGGGAACATCTTCAGACATGCCTGCGGTATTCATGACACAAATGGCTTTTCACCGCAGCGAAATCGGAATGGCATCTGCCAGCGCTGTAATGATGTTTCTCACTGTATTGGCAATCATTGTACCCTACCTTTATTCTGAATTAAGGAGGCAGGATGCAAGCCGCTGATCCCCAGTTGCAGGCCCTTGAACGTTCGACTTCTCACAAACGGACATTCTACCGCTGGCTGCTGTTTCTGATACTCGGAGTGTTCGGCATCTATTACCTGACGCCGATGTACGTGATGATTATCACATCGCTTAAAAGCATGGAAGAAATCAGGCAAGGCAACCTGATGACACTTCCCAAAGAGATCATTTTTGATGCCTGGAAAATAGCCTGGAGCGGACGTGGATATGATGCTGGAGATGTTTTTCTGAGACCGTTCTTCTGGAATTCAACAAAAATGGTCATTCCAGCGGTTTTTCTCTCAACCTTTTTGGGCGCTCTTAACGGTTATGCTTTAACCAAATGGCGTTTTAAGGGAGACAACATGGTATTCCTGCTTTTTCTGTTCGGCTGTTTCATTCCTTATCAGGCAATCCTCCTGCCGATGGCCAGAACATTAGGTATGTTGGGAATTTCAAATTCAATCACCGGACTTGTAGTAGTTCATACAGTCTATGGTTTAAGTTTCACAACCCTGTTCTTCCGCAATTACTACGTTTCAATTTCTGATGAAATCATCAAATCTGCCCGGATTGACGGCGCTGGGTTTTTTAAGATCTTTTTCAAGGTGCTGCTGCCGATATCATCACCGATCATTGTTGTTACAGTAATCTGGCAGTTTACTAATATCTGGAACGATTTTCTTTTCGGTTCTTCTTTTTCCTTCGGCGAAGCCGCCCCAATCCAGGTTGCGCTTAACAACATGGTTCTAACCAGTACAAGTGTAAAACAATATAATGTGGATATGGCCGCGGCTTTCATTGCAGGATTTCCTACTCTGATTGTTTACATATTAGCAGGAAAATACTTCATTCGTGGACTTACAGCAGGATCAGTAAAAGGATAACTATGGCAACACTAAAAGTCAGCAATCTCAGTAAAAACTTTGGCAGCACACAAGTACTAAGGCAGATTAACCTTGAAGTCAGCGATGGCGAATTTCTTGTACTGCTTGGACCATCGGGATGCGGTAAATCAACGCTGCTCAACATAATCGCCGGACTGGAAACACTTGATGACGGAGAGATCAGCATTGATGACTATGTGGTCAACAAGATGGAGCCCAAAGACCGTAACATAGCCATGGTTTTCCAATCTTATGCGCTTTATCCCGCAATGACTGTAAGGGACAATATCACTTTTGGATTGAAACAGCGTAAGGTTTCAAAGGAGCAAACTGAAAAGTCACTCAACCACTTTTCAAAAATGCTTAAAGTCGATCAACTGCTGGAGCGAAAACCCGCACAGCTTTCCGGAGGGCAGCGTCAGCGGGTTGCTATGGGACGTGCACTGGTTCGTGATCCAAAAATATTTCTTTTTGATGAACCTCTTTCCAACCTTGATGCTAAGCTGAGGGTGGATATGAGAGCAGAAATCAAAAAACTCCACCATCGCCTTGGAACAACGATTATTTATGTCACCCACGACCAAATTGAAGCAATGACTCTTGGAAACCGTATTGCTGTGATGAAAGAGGGTGACATAGTTCAGTTGGGAACCCCCAGGGAAGTTTACTCTGAACCGGTCAACCGCTATGTCGCAGAATTTATCGGCTCCCCTTCAATGAACTTCATTCCTGTCACAGTGGAAGCGCGAAGTGGTAAAAATGTATTAACTCTTACCCCTAAGGGGCAATCGTCTGTTGAAGTTCCTGCCCCGAATTTCTTGAACGGACATGAGGGAAGAGAAGTAACACTGGGATTGCGTCCCGAGCAAATCACTAACCTGCCGCAGTGGAAGGATGCGATTGATGTACATTCAATCAAAATCGAAGTGGAAGTAACTGAGCCAACCGGTCCCGATACTCTCGTTTTCACTGAAATTAACGGTGCTTCCGTAATTTCCCGCTGCCATCCGGAAAATATGCCAGAAGACGGTGCTGTCATGTCCCTTAGCCTCAGCATGTCTAATGGCGTGTTTTTCAATCCGGACAATGGCGAACGCTTCCAATAAACTTACTTTTTATGGGCATCGATACTGCTAACATTCCTGAGCAGATTTGCCTGTTAAAGCACAGGATAAGCAGGCAATGTCCTGATTTGGAAGAACGCTTCCGTGAAATAGAGTCCAGGGTTTCTGAAGATATAAGAAAAATTGAAGAATTCAAAGAACAGGGAAAGTGCGCAATTCCTGAAATAACATTTACCGAAATTGCAGAAAACAGCGTAAATAAAAAAACCATTGAGACTGTCAAACGTCACGGTGCAGTAATTGTTCGTAATGTTTTTTCACCGGAACAAGTCAAAGATTGGTTTCTGGAACTCAATAGATATCTTGATCAAAATGGATATTATGAACAGGATGATCCTGGATTGGACAACTATTTCAGTGACCTCAAAGCAGACAAGCCTCAAATCTGCGCGGTTTACTGGTCAAAACCGCAAATCCAGGCAAGACAGAGTTCTGAGCTGGCCCAGGTAAGAACTTTCCTTAACAGCCTCTGGATTTATCAAAATAACGGCAGACTGCATTTTCATCCCGACAGGGAATGCACTTATGCAGACCGTGTGCGCATGAGAATGCCTGGTGATACCTCTCTGGGACTGTCGCCTCATGTTGACGGAGGATCCGTTGAACGCTGGCTTGGAGGAAATTACCAGCAGGTTTACAGCTCATTATTCGGCAGCAATTGGCAGGATTACGACCCTTTCAACGGGGCTTTTCGCACAGAGGTTGAAGGTATTGAATCCCCTGCTGTTTGCCGTGCATTCAGAACATGGCAGGGCTGGACTGCGCTAACTTCACAGGGAGCAGGAGACGGGACATTACAGCTGATTCCAACAACCATGGGTATTGCTTATATACTTCTGCGTCCGTTTCTACAGGATGTTCCAGAAGAGGTACTCTGCGGTGCTGTTGAAGGACGTGCACAGGCCATCACAGAAGAGTGGCACTCGCTGCTGCTTCGTGGACTGGTTACTATTCCGAAGGTCGAACCGGGAGACACTGTGTGGTGGCATCCAGACGTTGTACACGCTGTGGAGCATGAACACCAGGGCTGTGATGTAAGCAGTGTGATGTATATTGGCTCTGCTCCATTGTGTGAGAGAAACACGCGTTACCTTGATCGTCAAAAGCAGCCCTTCCTTGACGGAAGAAGCGCCCCGGATTTTGCCCCAGAGGACTTTGAGAAAAACTTTCCTGACCGGGCTACCATTGATGACCTGAGTCAACTCGGCAAAATGCAAATGGGTTTTGATCAGTGGGACTAAGACTTGTTCCCGAAAACAAAAGCATTTACAATTAATTCATTTCTCACTTCAGTTTGAATTACCAGTATTTTCAAATTTTAAATTACCAACCTAACATTCTTAAATATCTGAAAAAATGACTAATTTCAACTTTCCGCAATATTCGGATTTAAATAATAAAACTGTGCTGATTACCGGAGGAGGCTCCGGTATTGGGGCATCTTTAGTGGAAGCTTTTGTCAGTCAGGGAAGTAATGTGGCATTCATTGACATCCAGGAAGAAGCTTCAAAAGAACTTGTCAGCAAACTGACTTCAGACAGCTCAGCTCCGATGTTCATCAATTGCGACCTTACAGTCGTCTCTGCCTTAATAAAAGCTGTTAAACAGGTTGAGAATAAACTGGGAGCAGTGCGTGTTCTGGTCAACAATGCCGCAAATGATCAGCGTCATGAACCGGAGGACGTAACCCCTGAATACTGGGAAGAGAGACTGAAATTAAATCTGAATCATCAGTTCTTTGCAGCGCAGGCAGTTCAGCCTGAAATGACAAAGGCCGGAGGGGGAGCAATAATCAATATGGGATCCATCAGCTGGCAAATGGCTTTAGAATTTATGCCGGGATACACCACTTCTAAGGCTGCAATTGAAGGCCTGACCCAAACTCTGGCAAGAGCATACGGCAAACACCACATCAGAGTGAATTGCATTATTCCCGGACAGGTTTGGACCCCCAGACAAATAAGGGATCACCTGACTCCGGAATATGAACAGTTCATGAACGAGAAACAGTGCCTGCCCGGCAGGATTCTTCCGGAAGACATTGCACAGCTGGCTCTATTTCTTGGATCAGATGCGGGGCGCATGTGTACCCGTAGAAATTATTACATGGACGCGGGAATAGGAGCGTAATTATGAACAAGATTGATCTTAACGGCCGCAATGCAGTAGTAACAGGAGGAGCCCAGGGGATAGGTCTGGCAATTGCCGAACGGCTGCTTTCTTCAGGTGCGTCTATTTCAATTTGGGACTGTGATGAATCACTGCTCTTGGAAACTGCTGACGCACTTGCCTCAAAAGGTTCCGTGAAACCGGTTGTGATGGATGTTACTGATTTAAACTCTGTCAGGGAGGCTGCAGAAAAAACAAAAAAATTATTGGGAAGCATCGATATCCTTGTATGTAATGCCGGTATTGCCGGACCTACAGTAAAAATTTGGGAATATCCTCCGGAGGAATGGCAGAAAGTAATTGATATTGATTTAACAGGAGTATTCAACTGCCTGCATGTTGTTTCTCCACTGATGATTGCCCAGAACTACGGGCGCATAGTTAACATTGCTTCTGTAGCCGGCAAGGACGGCAACCCAAATGCGGCCCCATACAGTGCCGCCAAAGCCGGAGTTATTGCCTTGACAAAATCTCTTGGAAAAGAACTTGCCGCTTATGATATCGCGGTAAACTGCATTACACCTGCGGCGGCCAAAACACGAATTTTTGATCAAATTAGTGAAGAACATATTCAATACATGCTAAGTAAAATTCCCCGCAATCGATTTTTAAAGGTGGAAGAAGCTGCTTCCATGGTGTCCTGGCTCTGTTCTGAAGAAAATTCTTTCACAACTGGAGGGGTTTTTGATCTCAGCGGTGGCCGTTCAACTTATTGATTTTTGTATTCAGACACCCCTTATAATCTGACATTATTAAAACATTTGGATCATACTTGACAAGGCAACTTCACCAGCAAAGTATTATGTCAGCAAAAAAAAGATCAAGACTGAGAAGCCGGGAATGGTTCGACATCCCGGGTGATCCGAGCGCCACAGCTCTGCACCTCGAGCGTTATACCAATTTTGGAATCAAGGTTGAAGAACTCCGTTCCGGCAAACCGATCATCGGCATCGCACAGACAGGCAGCGATCTTGTTCCATGCAACAGGATTCATCTTAACCTGGCCCAGCGTGTACGAGACGGCATCCGGGAAGCCGGTGGCATTGCAATTGAGTTCCCTGTCCATCCTGTCCAGGAAAGCGGTAAGCGCCCCACAGCTGCTCTTGACCGAAATCTTCAGTACCTGAGCCTGGTTGAGATACTTTTCGGCTATCCGCTGGATGGGGTGGTACTGACCATCGGCTGTGATAAAACTACTCCCGCCCTGCTGATGGCAGCAGCCACAGTGGATATCCCCTCAATCTGCCTTTCTTCCGGACCAATGATGAATGGTTACTGGAGAGGAGAACGCTGGGGTTCCGGCACCATCGTCTGGAAAGCCAGAAAACTACTGGCTGCAGGTGAAATCGATGAGGAAGAATTCATTCAGCTTGTTGTTGATACCACTACTTCACCAGGTTACTGCAACACGATGGGCACAGCCACAACCATGAATTCTCTCACCGAGGGGCTTGGTATGTCGCTGCCCGGCTGCGCGGCCATTCCGGCCACCCTCAGCGAAAGAGCAGAAATGGCTTACCAGACAGGATTGTGCATTGTGGAGATGGTTGAGGAAGATATGACGCCGTCCAGAATTATGACCCGTGAAGCTTTTGAAAATGCTGTGGTTCTTAATTCAGCATTGGGCGGATCAACCAACGCACCTATTCATATCAATGCTATTGCCCGCCATGTTGGAGTCGAACTGAAGATAGAGGACTGGCAAAAGATTGGTTTTGAAATACCGCTGCTGGCAAACATGCAGCCAGGTGGCAAGTATCTTGGAGAAGACTTCCACCGCGCGGGCGGAGTTCCTGCTGTGATGAATTCACTGCTTGCTGCAGGCAAACTCAATAATTCAGCAGTCACCGTAAATGGGAAAACCGTGAGTGAAAATTATGCGAAAACTCCAACATTGGATTCAGATGTAATCAAAACCTGTGCTGATCCAATCCTTGAAAATGCCGGTTTTATCATTCTTAAGGGAAATATCTGCGACGCCGCCGTGATGAAAACATCTGTAATCAGCGAAAACTTTCGCACACAGTATCTTGAAAAACCAGGCAGCAGAAATGTCTTTGAAGTACGTGCAGTTGTATTTGATGGTCCGGAAGACTATCATGCCCGCATCAACAGTCCGGAACTGAACATCGATGTGGACTGCATCCTGGTAATACGAGGCTGCGGACCGGTGGGCTATCCCGGATCAGCAGAGGTGGTCAACATGCAGCCTCCGGACAGCCTGATCCAAGCAGGGATCCTTGAACTGCCTACATTGGGAGACGGTCGCCAGAGCGGGACCTCCGGAAGTCCGTCCATACTTAATGTTTCACCTGAATCCGCCGTGGGTGGAGGACTGGCTTTGCTGCAGACCGGCGACATGCTGAGAATTGACCTCAATCAGTGTACAATCGATGTACTGCTGAACCATACTGAACTTCAGAAAAGACGTGATCAATTGCAGCAGCATGTGCCTGAGAACCAGACTCCGTGGCAGGAAATATACCGTGACACCGTGGGTCAGTTATCCAGCGGAGGAATAATAGAACTTGCTGAAAAATACAAGAAAATCAGAGAGATCATTCCTCGTCACTCTCACTGAAGAATCACTGTCCAAAATACACAGTTTATCTTTCCCACTCCCATGATATTGGACCGCCTCTTCGGCTAAAATTCCCTGAATAGTTTCATTTGCTGCAACTGCACTTTCCTCATTGTCATACCGTGCAATGAACACAGACTGTCCTTTATCTACATCGATTACGTGTACTAATTGGAGCCCATCCACCGCCTTAAGCTGATCTCTCAGGCCGTCAGCATAAGCATAAAATTCATCTTCTCTTTCCGGATCAAAATTTACGTCTGTTACTCTGTAACTCATAATTGACTCCTGCTTGAAATGGTTTACTTAATTTCTGTACTTAACACAAAATGACACCTTTTTAAAAACCGTACTTGCTGAAATCAAGTGTTAGTCAGCGTGAAGTTACAAAGTGAAGATTTTTTAAAGAAAAGTCAAGAACAATTCATTTGGCATACTTTTACTCTATTGTAAGGGGAACATTTGAGGAAATTTTCTGTAAGGGAATTTTTTATTTTATGCCGTCATTCTGTATGTGTCAGAGTGCCTGCCGAAGTCTCCAGACTGTATATGCCACAAATCGGCATAAGTACCTTCAAGTGAAACAAGGTCATCATGATGCCCTTCTTCCGCAACCTTGCCGTCACGCATCACCAGAATCCTGTCTGCATGCCTGATTGTGGAAAGCCTGTGTGCAATTACCAGCGCAGTTTTACCTTTGGTAATGCGTGCAAGATTGGCCTGTATTTCGCGCTCAGTTTCAGTATCAACCGAACTTGTTGCTTCATCAAATATCATAACCGGAGAGTTCTTAAGAATTGCGCGCGCTATGCTTAGCCGCTGACGCTGACCTCCTGAAAGCCGTATGCCCCTTTCCCCGACAATTGTCTGATATCCTTCCGGAAGAGTCATTACAAATTCATGAAGCTGTGCCGACTGAGAAGCATCTTTTATTCTCTGCATATCCAGATCATCAGGTCCGTAAGCGATATTTTCCGCGATCGTACCATGAAAAAGGTATACATCCTGACTAACCAGTGAAATTTGTTTGCGTATCTCGCTTAATCTCAATTCTCTCAGATCAATTCCATCCAGCAGCACCTGTCCCTCAGTGGGATCATAAAATCTAAGCAACAGCTTGATTAAAGTTGATTTACCCGCGCCGGTGACACCGGCAATTCCAATCATTTCACCCTGGTTAACACTCATATTAAGCCCCTTCAGGACTTCAACTCCACGCTGATAATTAAAACAGACATTATTCAATTCAATTCTGCCCTGAACCGGCTGAACAAGTGATTTCGGCGCTGACGGACTGACTATTTTACTGGGCGCTTCCAGCAGTCCGAATGTTCGGCGGGCACTGGCCTTGGCACGTTCATATTCGTCAAGAGTGACACCCATTCTTGTCAAAGGCCAGAGAAGCCGCTGTATCATCATTGAAAAAAAGACCAGTTCCCCCACTGTAATTATCCCTTTGTCTTCAAGTACCCAGTAACTGCCCAGCAAAAGCACGCCGCCAAATCCCAAAGCAATAGCCATTCGTATAAGCGGCACATAAACCGCGCTGAGCTTTATTGCATGAAAATTTGCGTGTTGATATTCTCTTGAGGCTGCTGCCACACGAGCAGATTCAAACTTTTCCGCGGTAAAACTTTTGATCACAAGTATTCCGGCAATATTATTCTCAAGGCGGCTGCTGAGCGCGCCCACTGCTTCACGTACTTTTTTGTAACGCGGAGAAATAAGATTCTGGTACAGTAGACTTCCCCAAAGTACAATCGGCAGCGGAAGCAGTCCCACAAGAGCAAGCTCCCATGAAATACCAAACATCACTCCGCCCGCAAAAATGAAAAGCACAAATAACTGAAGAATTTCGTTAAATCCAATATTGAGAAAGCGTTCAATCTGGTTTACATCGTCATTTAGCATCGCCATGGTCTCCCCCATGCGATGGTTCTCAAAAAATTCAATTTCGCGTGTCTGCAAGTGATTATACGCATCAGTACGCAGCTTGTGCTGTACGCTTTGAGCAAGGTTCATGAATCCGTGCTGATATGCCCACTGGAAGAGACTTTCAAAAACAAAAATAACTACTCCCAGTACTGCCAGAAATATGGCAATGTACCACAGGTCATCTGTTCCAATAACAATTGAAATCCATTCCGGAGGATCACGTCTTACTGAATCAATAACCCACCCCACCAGCACAGGCGGCATCAAATCCAGTATCTTGTTCAAAATGCTGGAAAAACATGACCAGCTGAAAAATTTCCAGTGCGGACGCAGATAGCGGAACAGTTTCCACATAGGTCTGGAAGACAGGCTAGTTTCAATAATTGTCTGTGACATGAATTGGGTTATTAGATTTTCCGCAAGTATGAGTTTTTAAGAAATATTGTTTTAGCTTCCGTCACGAATAACTCTGCATCCGGCAATGTCCATTGTAGCTTTACCAATATTCAAATTATTTTTGTCACGAAAAGTTGAGGCAAATGATAAAAATCGGTAAACATCAGCAAAATTTGAAGCAATTCCAAGCGAGATTCTGATTGCACCGGCACTCTTATTTTCGCGGTGCTGAATTATTTGCAGAAAACGAGGAAGATTGATTTCATCTCCTTCTTTGAAGGCTGCATGCATATCTTCCGCAGTAAGCTCCTCTGCTGCTTCCCCTGCGCCAGGATTGCAGAAACATCCTGTACGAAGAGATATTCCTTTTTCGTTGGCTAATTCTTCTATTCGTCGATAATCCAGCAAATGGCCATCTGGTGAATATATATTCAGCGAAATTGTAGCTCCACGCTGCTCTGTGTTTGCCGGTCCATAAAGCCGAATCATAGATCTGCCGTTGCTGTGCTGGAGGGTGTATAAATGTTTCAGCAGCCAGTCAGTCAGGGCTGTGATCCTGACACTGATTGATTCAATTCCGGCTTTTTCAAGGTGCTGCAGTCCTGTTTTTATCGCGGGTATATTCAGATAGTTGACTGTACCATCTTCAAACGCGGCCTCATTCTGCGCCAGAACATGAGCATTTCCCTGAACACTTGCAAAATTAACTGTACCTCCTGAAAACCAGGGACGAATGAGTTTTTTGCATACATCTTTCCTGATCAGCAACGCGCCAATTCCAGTGGGATATCCAAACATTTTGTAAAAAGAGATGCAGACAAAATCCGGATTATATACGTTCAGGTCCAGTTTGTTTGCCGGAACAAAAGCCGCAGCATCTAAAAGAACATCCCAGCCTTTGTTTTGTGCAGTTTTAATCCAATCAAGCGAGTGTTTATCTCCGGAAAAATTTGACTGCGCCGGATAAGCAAAAAGGTTGTGGCTAGTACGGTCTGCTGTGTCCAGTACTGAAAACAGACTTTGCTGCTGAAGACGTAAATCAGGAATATCAACCGGAATGTATTTTATTCGTGCACCTTTTTTACGGGCATATTCTCTAATACCATTGACTGAATTATGATTATCAAATGTCAACGCGTACTGAGTTCCGGAGTTAAAAGGATATGATTCCCCAACCAGTTTCAAGGCACCACTGGCATTAGCAGTAAATACAGCAATGTATTTGTCAGAATCGGTATTGAAGTACTTCAGAACATAGTTCCTAGCATCTTCAACCATATCTGTCATTGCCTGTGAAGTAGGATTTGCTGAGTGTGGATTGCCCAGGACTTTATGCTCAAGCAGGCTCAGATGCTGCTTAAGCTGGCTCGAAGCGTAGAGTCCACCTCCGGTGTAATCCAGATAAATCTGCTGATTTTCATCAAGCCGCTTGTACTCCGTTTCCCGCCATTTGCTCAGCAAACAGGATTTTTTGTATTCCGCATGATTCTGTAGAAAGTCCTCGTAAGCTGATTCAAAATTATCCTCAGGATATGTACTTTGGTAATTGAATTTTTCTTGCTTTACGGAAGTCATTTCAGCTTAATCTGAACTGATAGAGAATTTTGATAAGCGTTTACAAGCACGTTTTCAGAACATCCAGGGTGAGATCAATTTCCTCAACAGTATTGTAATGCACAGGTCCTATCCGTACAACTCCACCGGAATCTTCGAGTTTCATCAGTTGTATTGCCTCCAGGGCGTAATTGTGTCCGTGCCAGACAAAAATGTTTTCATCTGCAAGTTTCTGGGCAATTGTTTGCGGATTTTTATTCTTGACAGTAAATGAAACAGTAGGCACACGACGCGAAAGGTCATCCTGCATGCTTATTCCCCGTATTTCCACACCATCCAGCTTTTGCAGTCCTTCTATTAGTCTGCTGCTGAGAAACTGTTCATACTGCTGAATGGCAGACATTGCTGCATGCAGTTTTTTTCTGCGGCCGCTGCATTCAGGGAAATTACCCTGAAAATCAGTTCCCATCGTGTCGCCAACCCACTCCAGGTATTCTATAACACCCAGTGTTCCCGCCTGTCCTTCATGTGATTGTGTTCCAGTCTCAAATTTTCCTGGAGAAACATTGTCCGCGGGACGTACCTTATACGCCTCAAGTTTTCCCAGCAGCTCTGATTTTCCCCACAAAACCCCTTGATGCGGACCAAAAAATTTGTAGGGCGAACATACCAGCAAGTCACAACCAAGATCCTGCACATCAGTTGGTCCATGAGGCACGTACTGCACTGCGTCCACAAAAACCATAGCTTCTGACCGGTGAGCCATTTCTGTTATAGATTTTACATCATTGATTGTTCCAGTACAATTGCTCGCGTAATTGATAGCAGCCAGTTTTATATCATTTTCACTGAGCAACGACGCGGCTTCGTTCAAATCATATTCGTATGTTTCTGTATTAAATTTCAACCACTTGACATCAAGACCTAAATCCTCAGCCAGATGCAGCCATGGTCCGATGTTGCCGTCATGGTCCATTTGAGTAAGCAAAATACTATCACCACGATTCAGAAGCCTGCCTATTGAACGGGAAACAGCAAATGTCAGGGTTGTCATATTGGCCCCAAACACTATTTCATCAGCAGTTTTTGCGTTCAGCAAATCCGCCATTCCCTGGTGTGCTTCTTCCAGCACTTTATCTGATTCAACAGAAGTCCGGAACATACCCGCGTGATTGGCATTGGTATTAATCAAATAATTTTCCATGCGCCTCAAAACATGACGAGGAACCTGGGTGCCTCCGGGGTTATCCAGATATATCCTCTGTTTCCCTTCATCCTTGAGGGAAAGCGCCGGAAAGTGCTCTCGTATTGTATTTACTTCAAATGACATGATTTTATTTTAAAGATATAATTTTCTATTTAATTGAATTTACAGGTATATTTATTGGTTACGAATATACTTAAAACAAAATGTATTTTCTGTATCACCTGTAGTAATGGTAAATGATATTTCAATTTGTAAAAGATCAGAAAGTATTACAATAAATCAAAACTATCCCCCAACAGATCAGGTTTTGATGAAAGAAAGTAAGATGAAAAACAGAATTTGTAACCGGTGTTTTCTAAGGAATGCTGATTCGAAAATCAATAATGTTCTGGTGCTTTTTCCGGCAAAATACCCTTCGGAGTGAATCTAAGTACAAGTACAAGAATCAATCCCATCAGCACCATTCTAATGTGTGGAGCAACTTCCTGCAAATGCACCCTCAGCGGATTTGTTTCCGCGAGCAAAACATTTACATGACTAACAAGCCAAAGCGACGCCGGTTCAGCTTCAATCCATACAAACCATGTTATGAACGCCCCAATGATGGCCCCCAGGTTATTGCCGCTTCCTCCGATGATAACCATTACCCAGATCAGAAAAGTAAAACGCAATGGTATGTAGCTTCCGGGAGTAAACTGACCATCCAGAGTAGTCAGCATCGCACCAGCAATACCGATGACCGCGGAGCCGATGATAAAAACCTGCCGATGACGGCTTGTTACATCCTTACCCATTGCTGATGCCGCTGTTTCATTATCACGTATGGCTCTCATCATCCGTCCCCAGGGTGAATTTAGGGCACGCGTTGCAAACCATAATATAATCAGCACAACTGCGAGAAACAGCCCGGAATAACAGATTTTAACAAAGACTCCGGCACTCAGCTGAATAGTTTCCCGCAGAATATCCGCACTGACAGGGCTGCCATCATCAGCCGTACCATGAAACCGTGTCACAAGATTTATAAACCACTCACTCTGCTGTAAATCAACTTCATAAGGTACAGGACGATCAAGTCCTGTCACGTTTTTTACTCCTCGTGACAGCCAATCCTCATTTTTGAGGATTGAAATCATAATTTCTGAAATGCCTAAAGTAGCGATTGCAAAATAATCTGAACGAAGACCAAGAGAAATTCTGCCAACAATCCAGGCCAGACCTGCCGCGGCCAACCCTCCGGCAATCCATGAGAATATTATCGGCAGTCCTAATCCGCCTAGAAAACCTGTTTTAGCAGGTTCAATTGCTTCTATCGCAAGGGTTGCCTCATCGTAATAGATGCGCATGAACACATAACCTGTAAGTACAACAGCAGTCATGCATAATGATCGAAAAAATCCTTTTTTGATTTTTTTCCAGACCAGCAGTCCAAATGCTATTGTAATCAGCAGTGCTGTGAAAGCTGCAGTCAGAGGAGTCCCTCCTGCGGACCATGCTTTCATAACAGGAGAATAGGAAACCAGTACAGCAGTAAGACCGCCTATCGCAGTGGAAGCCATTACTCCGGCATTAAACAGCCCCGCGTAACCCCACTGCATGTTGAGTCCCATTGACATAACAGCTGATATCAGACACATGTTAAAAATTGCCAATGCAACATTCCAGGACTGACCATAACCTACAGTTAACAACAGCAGGGCCATGATGGAAAAACTGAGGACTACGCGGTTTTTATTATTCATAACACCCTCCCGCGCAATATTCCCGTCGGACGCACAAGCAGTACTATGACCAGAATTATAAATGAAACCGCGAATTTGTATTCTGTTGACAATAACTGTCCAAGACCTTCAGGCGCAAAATTGTCCGGAGCAAGATAGGTAATGAATTTTTTAAAGGCATAAGTTGCTGTGATTTCAGAAAAAGCCACAATGTATCCTCCTATGATTGCCCCCACAGGCTGTCCGATTCCACCAACAATTGCCGAAGCAAAAATTGGCAGCAGCAAATGAAAATACACGATCGGCTTGAAGCTTTTGTCAAGCCCGTATAATACACCGGCTAATGTAGCCAGGCTTGCGGCGACTATCCAGGTCACCATCACAACACGCTCGGGATTAATTCCGGAAAGCAGCGCCAGGTCCTCATTATCAGAAAAAGCCCGCATTGCTTTTCCGGTGCGTGTACGCTGTAAAAACCAGAAAAGCAAAAACACCGCTATGATGGCAAGTACAACAGTCAATACCTGAGTCTGCTTCAGAGCAAGACCTTCGCTCAGTCCGGTCATTTTCTTGAAGGCTCCGGCCTTGATTAAGAATTTCTGCCCATCACGAAAAATTATTTCATCGGTTCCTACCAGGATTCGCACCAGTCCATTGAGCATGAACATCACTCCAACAGAAGCTACTACAAAAGTAACAGGTCGGCTTTTGTTTCTTCGATAAAAGCGAAAAACAGAGCGGTCAATCACAGCCACAAGCAGTACCGTAAGCAGCACCGCGAAAGGCATCGCCAGAAGCGCAGTAGGGAAAAAACTGTGTGTAATGCCCATGGATTGGAACCACCAGGTGAAAAAAATTGTGGCCATACAGCCAAATGCCATCAATTCTCCATGCGCAAAATTGGCGAAACGCAGAATTCCGAAAACCAGCGTTACACCGACTGCGCCAAGAGCAAGCTGTGATCCATAGGACAATGAAGGAATCAGCACATAATTTGAAATCAGCGCCAACGCGTTCAGCAGGTCAATAGAATTTTCCAACTGTTATCCTCCCAAAAATGATTTCCGGACTTCCTCATTTGCCAGCAGAGCTTCTCCGGTATCAGTAAAACGGTTCTCGCCCGTGACAAGTACAAAACCTCTGTCAGCAATATTCAAAGCCTGCCGGGCATTTTGTTCAACCATCAGGATCGCGATTCCTGTTCGTTTCACTTCAATAATGCGGTCAAAAAGCTCGTCCATCACAATAGGTGAAACTCCTGCGGTCGGTTCATCCAGCATCAGCACAGAAGGTCTGGTCATCAAAGCACGACCTACTGCAACCTGCTGCCGCTGTCCTCCGGAAAGCTCACCGGCAATTTGCTTGCGTTTCTCTTTCAACACCGGAAACAGTTCAAAAACCTGGTTCATTGTTTCCGTAATGTTGTCTCTGCGCAGATAGGCACCCATTTCAAGATTTTCCTGAACAGTCATGGTAACAAACACGTTTTGATTCTGTGGCACAAAAGCCATACCCTGACTGACTCTCTGCTGTGGAGACATGCCGGATATATCCTGTCCATCGAGAAATACATGACCTTTATGCAAATTAAGCATTCCCAGCAAAGCTTTCATCGCCGTTGATTTACCGGCACCGTTCGGCCCCACTACAACTGCAATCTCACCTTTATCAACAAAGATATTGCAATCCCTGATGATATCCGCACCTCCATAACCTCCGGTCAAATATTCACCACTTAAGTAATTCATCCCGGAAGTACCTCCCCCTTGTTTTTCAGACCTGTACCCAAATAAGCTTCTATCACGTCCTCATTGGCTTTAATTTCATCCACACTGCCCTGAGCCAGTATTTTCCCTTCCGCCATCACCACCACAGGATCACAAAGTCTGTTGATGAAATCCATATCATGTTCGATCATACAAAAGGTGTAACCGTGTTCGCGGTTCATTCTTATTATTGCATCCCCAATTTCTTTCAGCAGTGTCCTGTTTACCCCTGCCCCGACCTCATCCAGAATCACAACTTTAGGATCAACCATCAAAGTCCTTCCTAATTCCAGCAGTTTCTTTTGACCTCCGGAAAGGGTTCCTGCCAGTTCATTTGCCATGTGCCCCATGTTCAAAAAAGAAATGACCTCTTCTGCTTTGCCTCTGTTTTCTGCTTCCTGCCGAACAACTTTTTCTCTTTTGAACCATGCTCCCAGCAGCGATTCTCCGATTTGCATGGATGGAACCATCATCAGGTTATCAAGTACACTCAGTGTTGGAAATTCGTGGGCAACCTGGAAAGTTCTGAGCAGCCCCTTTGAAAACAGTTCATGCGGTTTGAGACCCGTCACATCTTCCCCATTCAAAAAAATGCTCCCGGAACCAGGAGTCAGCTTTCCTGCTATCAAATTGAAAAGAGTGGTTTTACCTGCTCCATTGGGACCAATCAGGCCTGTGATGGTTCCACTCTCAATTTCCATGCTCACGCCATCAACAGCTGCCAGTCCTCCAAAATGTTTAACTACATCCTTTACTAAAATCATGATTCAATTTGAATTGTTCTTTTTTTACAAACCCTAAAGATACTGCTGAGTTAGGGTAATAAAGTCAAATTTAAACAGCTATTTAAAATGAACTTCCTGAACATGAAGAGCAGAATGTACTAGTCTTTCAGAATAGGGCCTGTTCATAGGATGATTCGCGTTATTACAAATAGTTATAACAGGATATGAAAACATAAAATAATTTTTTCTATTGACATCATTCAGAAAAGGCGGGATTATCTTTTGGACTTGGAAAAAACAGGTTTAAACTATGTCTGAATTTGAAGCTTCAAAAATCCGGAACTTTGCTCTTGTTGGGCATGGTTCTTCCGGAAAAACCATCCTTGCTGAATCGATGCTTGCCTGCAGCGGAGCAATCAGCAGACTTGGTACAATTGTGGACGGAAACACGGTGTCAGACTACCATGAAGATGAACAGCAGCATCAGATTTCCATTCACACAACACCGATGTTTACTAAATGGAAATCCTGCAAACTTAACATCCTGGACGCTCCCGGATATGCTGATTTCATTGGAGAAACACTGTCCGCTTTAAGAGTGACAGATTTTGTTGTACTAACAGTTCATGGAGCACATGGAATAGAACTGGGCACAGAACAAATCTGGGAGCGAATCAATGACATGGGCATACCACCAATTGTGGTGATCAACGTTCTTGATTCAGAATATGTCAAGTTCGACCAGATTGTAAATAATCTGTCAGAAAGTTTCGACAAACGTTTTTTACCAATCACGTTACCGGCAAATCCCGGTCCCGAATTTGACGGGGTGATTGATGTACTAAACCGCAAGCTTCACCGCTACCAGACCGACGGCAAAGGCAGCTTCAAAAGTGAAGAACTTCCCTCAGAATGGCAGGATCGTGTGGACGAGCTTTTTCAGCAGCTGATGGAAAACGTTGCTGAATCAGATGACCAGCTGCTGGAAAAATTCTTCGAAGAAGGTGAGCTGAGCAACGACGAAATTTTGGATGGTCTCAATGGAGCAATGCAACAGCAGACCTTCGTTCCTGTATTTGCCGCTGCCTCAGCAATTTCCGTTGGAGTACCGCAGCTAATGGATTTCATTGCCGGATATACACCTTCCCCCCTTGATGTTGGAAAATCAGAGGCCATACGCAGTGATGATACAAAAGTCGAAATTTCAATCGAAGAATCATCTCCGCTGTTAAGTGTATTTAAAACACTCAGTGAAGCCCATGTGGGGGATCTTTCATTTTTCAGGGTATTCAGCGGCAGCATTGAAACTGGTATGGATTTACAAAATACCAACAGAAATCAGCAGGAGCGTGTAGGGCAGATTTTTCAGATGAACGGCAAGGAGCGGAATCAGGTCAAGTCCATTGGTCCCGGAGATATTGCGGCATTTGTAAAACTCAAGAACACACATACAGGCGACACACTTTCTGATCCGAAAACCAATCTGAAGCTTCCGGGAATCGACTTTCCCGCGCCTAATCTCAGCGGAGCCCTGAAGCTTAATTCCAAAGGAGAAGAGGAGAAAATGTCCACGGGTCTTTACACTCTTCATGAAGAAGATCCAACTTTCATTTTCCAGGGCGATCCTGAACTGCACCAGACCCTGATATTCGGACAGGGCGAACTGCATCTTAAAATTATTTCTGAACGTCTTAAAGATCGGTTTCATGTGGAAGTAGATCTGGTACAGCCCCGTATTCCTTACAGGGAAACCATCCGACGCAACGGTGAGTCCAAATACCGTCATAAGAAACAGAGCGGTGGCGCTGGACAGTTTGCCGAAGTCTGGATGCGGCTGGAACCTGCCCCGCGTGACAGCGGTATTGACTTTCAGCAGTCACTTGTAGGACAGAATGTTGATCGTGTTTTCGTCCCTTCAGTTGAAAAAGGGGTAACTGCGGCAACTTCAGAAGGTGTTGTAGCCGGATACAGGGTAGTTGATGTTAAAGTGGACTTTTACGACGGCAAGCAGCATCCTGTTGATTCCAAGGATGTTGCCTTTCAGATCGCCGGCAAGCAGGCTTTCCGTCAGGGAATACTTGAATGTGATCCCTGCCTGCTGGAGCCGGTTTACAATCTTGAGATCAAAGTGCCGGAAGATTACATGGGTGACGTGATGGGTGACATTTCCGGACGCAGAGGCAAGATTCTCGGAATGGACGCGGTCGGGAAAAAACAGGTCATCCGTGCCCAGGTACCTCAACGTGAACTTTACGGCTACGCGACTACTTTGCGCTCAATTACCGGAGGACGGGGATGGCATCAGGAAACTTTCAACCATTACGAGGAAATGCCCAGGGACCTGGAAAAGAAAGTTATCGATGACAGCAAGTCGGAAGACTGGCATTGAATAAACAGACCCCAGCGTCGGGTTCCTTTAACTTGCGGCCGGAAAACCTTTATTATGCTGTGCTGTAATTTTGACCACACAACCAAACTATTTCTGCCGGATGTTCATCGGCAGTATTTGCCAACCATAAAATCAGGAGAGAGGTTATGACTGACCCGGACAGCAGCCAGGAGCCGACAGCCGATGAGGTAAACACCAGGCTTGAAGAGATATATGCGGAATTGAAAACTCTCAAACCACATCTTCCTTTTCAGCAGATCAAGCGTGTTCTTGCTGAATTGAAGTGGATCATCTCCATGAGAGAGGACAGCAAAGCTTAGTTCCCTGTCAATTCAGGACAATTTGATTATTCGAGGCTCACCTTTAATTATGAAGAGGTGCATGTATAAAAGTACTTCATTATTACAGGAGAGATGCTCTGGTTGCTTGTGTCTTATGTGGCTCTACCCCCTCACCCCAACCCTCTCCCTGTGGGAGAGAGGGACCGCTTGCGGTGGGTGAGGGTCAATAATGCAAAGAATCAAATCTTTATTAGTAACCACTACTGTAGAAAATAATTATTCGAACTATAACAATCATTTTCATTATGCTGTTTAAGCTTCTAAATTCGAATGAAAATTTCCTATTGCAAACAAAATGATTTAGTCAATCTATCTAAACCGTAATACTGAAATGATTAAAAGTTTTTTTATAAGTGTATTATTCCTGGTCCTCGCAACAAATCATGTATCTGCCGAACCATCGGTCGAAAGAGGCGAATACCTTGTACGCGGCCCGGCGGCCTGTGGTGGCTGCCATACTCCAATGGGTCCTTTGACTGACAACAAACACGACAAACGGATAGGGCCGATCCCAGGGATGGAAATGGCGGGACATGTGGGTGGGGACCCATTCGGTCAAGTCTCGTATACTAACCTCACTCCAGCCGGTCCAATTGCAGAATGGAGCGACAAGGAAGTGATCAGGGCCATCCGGGAAGGTGTACGTCCGGATGGAAGTGTTGTTGGGCCCCCAATGCTAATGCCAATGTACAAGCATTTGTCGGACAATGACGCAAAATCTATTGTGATGTACCTGCGTACCCTGCCCGCAGTCAAAAACGATCTGCCTCCTTCCAAATACAACATGCCGCTGCCGCCGTCCTATGGTCCACCTGTTGGTCATGTAGCAGACATACCCAGGGAAAACAAGGTGGAGTATGGAGCTTACCTTTTTGGTCCGGTCGCACACTGCATAATTTGCCACAGTGACTGGGGGGAGGAAGGAGAAGGCATAATGGAGTTCTTCATAAATTCGCCTGATTTTAAGGGACTCATGTCACTCCCCGGTCTTGGCCATGGAGGAATGGTAATGGAAGGGCCCTGGGGCAAAGCAGTTGCGGCCAACCTCACCAGTGACCCCACTGCGCTTGGACGATATACAGACGATGAGATCAAGAAGATGATCACTCATGGCGTCCATCCCAGCGGGATGAAACTGATGCCACCTATGCCTTATGAAAACTACGCGCTGATGACAGATGAGGACCTGGATGCTCTCATTACCTACATGCGCACTATACCTCCTCACCCTGTAAGTGACTAATATAAGGTTTTTAATTAAGAATTATGCACTCATTCTATCCCCCTCACCCCAACCCTCTCACAGTGGGAGAGGAGGGACCGTAAGCGGTGGGTGAGGGTCAAGAAATAAAAAAATCAAATTTCGATTAGGAATCAATACATAAGAAAATAATCATGCGAATAATAACCATCATACTCATTCTGCTGTTTTTGCCACTTTATCTAAATGCTGGGGATACCCCTTCTCCGGAAGGCGCAAAAGCTTATTTCATTGATCTCAAGGATGGTGATACAGTCAAGTCACCTTTGCTTATCCGTTTTGGACTGACTGAACAAATGGGCATTGCACCAGCTTTAGCTGACTGGCCGGACACAGGTCACTTCCACCTGCTGATTAACACCAAATCTCCCAACCCCAACAAACCAATTTCCAACAAACACCTTCATTTGCACAAAGGTCAGACTGAGGCAACAGTGGAACTCAAGCAAGGCCAAAATACTCTCCAGATCGTAATGGGCGACTACTCTCACATTCCACACGATCCTCCTGTGATGTCAGAACGTATCACTGTCACAGTAGAGTAACATAATTACTGCAATGGAATATTAAATTCACAGCTTCGAGAAAACTCAATTCATTGTCAATTGAAAAAAAGGAATGGATTACTTTCTTATTTTTCTTGAAACTTGTTGAATTTGCTGGCACAATTCACTAATTGTCCAAACTTAAATCACGAAATCGTGATTTTTCAACCAAAACTGCATTCCATATTTAATCACATGACATCAGCAGCAATTCAAGAATTTCAGATTCCGGAAAGAATGCAAGCCTGGGTGCTTGGTGAACCGGATGAGATAATTCTCACTGAAAAAAATGTGCCTGAACCCGGCCAGGCGGAAGTTCTTGTTAGAATTGACGCCATTGCGGTTTGTGCCACAGACCTTGAGATCATCAGCCATGGACTGCCGGCCATCATCAACGGTGGTGATCCGTTCAACAAGAATTTTACCCCGGGGCATGAATACATGGGAACTGTTGTGAAACTTGGTCCAAACGTTGATGAATTCAGGCCTGGAGACCGTGTAACAGTTGAAATACACGCCGGCTGCGGACGATGCCCCCGTTGCAGAGAGGGTATGTATACTTCATGCCTGAATTACGGTCATCCTGAAAAAGGACATCGGGCAAACGGATTTACCACAGACGGAGGATTTACACATTATGCTATCAATAATATCAATACTCTGGTGCATGTGTCGGACAAAATGAGTGATGAAGAAGCAACACTGGTGGTAACTGCCGGCACGGCCATGTATGGCTTGGATGTGATGGGGGGACTTATTGCCGGAGAAGGTGTGGTGGTGACAGGTCCCGGCCCAATCGGTTTAATGGGTGTGGCGGTAGCAAAGGCCATGGGAGCGCAGCCGGTGATACTTACCGGAACAAGGAACAGCCGCCTGGAGATGGGCACAAAGCTTGGTGCGAATAATGTTGTCAATATCCGTAAAGAAGATCCGGTTGAAGCTGTAATGAAAATTACTGAAGGAAGAGGAGTACATTATGTACTGGAATGTTCCGGAGCTGCTGATGCTGTTAACGAAGCTGCCCTTATGGTTAACCGAGGCGGCCGCATCTGCATGGCGGCTTTCCCTCAAAATCCTGTTCCGGTGGATCTGGCACATCTTGTCCGGAACAACATTTATTTATTCGGAATCCGTGGAGAAGGAAAGAGCGGAACTCACAGGGCAGCAGCATTTATGGAGCAGGGGCGGTTTGACGCAACCATGATTCACACCCATACTTTCCCATTTGAAGAAGTCCCGACTGCGCTTAAGTATGCACGTGAACGCATAGAAGACGCCATTAAGGTGGTGGTAAAAATGAATCATTAAGTATCGGGCCGGTATGCTTTACTGTGATCATTATCATGTCCCGCAAACACTTGATGAGGCATTCGACCTGATTCAGATAAACCACGACAGGCACAAAGTGCTTGCAGGCGCAACAGACTTGTTGCCTTGGGCTCGTGAAGGCCGTGCAGGTGACGTAAACTTCGAAGCAGTTATTGACATCACCAAAATTGCTGATTTGAGCAAATGGGAGCTCCATGGAAGCAGAGTTAGTCTTGGGGCAAATGTGACAATGTCACAATTATTGAACAACCCGTTTCTCAGAAAACATATACCGATAATGGCCAAAAGTGCGATCTGGTTTGCTGATGACCAGATCAGGGAACAGGCGACATTGGCGGGAAACCTTATAAATGCATCACCAGCCGCTGACTCTACTCCACCGATGCTGGCAATGAACGCCGAAATTATACTGGATCGTAAACTCAATGGAAAATTCATGCAGCGTAAAATGTCGCTGGATGAGTTCGTAACAGGTCCGGGAAAAACAAAACTGGAAGAAGGTGAATTGCTAACACGGGTAATATGTGATTCAATGCCTGAATATGGATCAGCATTTGAGAAGGTTGGACACAGAAGATCGCTAGTTATTTCAACGGTGTGCCTGGCTGCTTTAATACGGTTAACTGAGGATGGTACGAAGTTTAAAGATGTCAGGTTAGCGTTGGGTGGTACAGGCCCGGTGCCTGTCCGTCTACATGAATCAGAAGCCTGCCTTATAAATCAGACAGTAGAAACAGAATTAATCAATAAATCAGCAAATTTAGCAATCAAACATGTAAACTCAAGGACCAGACAGGATTACCGTCGTGAAGTGGTATTTAATTTTGTGAAACGTGGTATAATGGAAGCAATCAAAGATTTCAACAAAGCCTGTACTGAAATCAAAAATGATATCCAACCAGGGATTGACCATGGCTAGTTTCGAGATACAAATGACGGTTAATGGACGTGAGGTCAGGCAGCCTGTCTCTCCGCACCTGAGACTGCTGGATTTTCTGCGGGAAGAACTGCACTGGACCGGCAGCAAGGAAGGATGTGGTGCAGGGGAATGCGGCAGCTGTTCCGTTTTTGTTGATGGCGTGCTTATGAAAAGCTGTCTGATGCCTGTTGCAAAAGCACAGCACACGGAAATTGAAACCATTGAAGGTCTTGAGGAACAGGGGAAGCTGAGTGTTCTCCAGCAGGCTTTTCAGAAAATGGGTGCAAGTCAGTGCGGCTACTGCATTCCCGGCATGATGATGGCCGCGACTGCCGCACTGAAGACAAACCCCCATGCAGACCGTGAGGAAATCAAGGAAAGGCTTGGTGGCAACATCTGCCGCTGCACAGGTTATCAGAAAATATTTGATGCTACGGAACTGGCTCGTGATGTTATGAATGACAAACTCCCGACTAAGACACTGGAGGAAGAAACAGAACAGGAATCATACATCGGCAGCAGCTCATTCAGGCTGGATACATCAGGCAAAGTCACAGGCGCATTGAAATATGCCGGAGACATGGTCATGCCTCAGATGCTGCACATGCAGGTTCTGCGCAGCCCCTTCCCACATGCAGAAATACTTGAAATTGACACATCAGACGCAGAAGCCATGTCCGGGGTTGAAGCAGTGGTTACCTGCATTGATGTTCCTGGAATTGACGGATTTGGAGTTTTCAAAGACGACCAGCCGGTTCTTGCAAGAGATAAAGTACGCTATGTGGGTGAAGCAGTTGCTGCTGTAGCCGCAGAAGATCTTATAACAGCAAAGGACGCACTCAAAAGAATAAAGGTTCAGTATAAACAGCTGCCTGTACTCACAAAACCTGAAGAGGCAATTAAAACAGGTGCAGCAATTGTTCATGATGATGTTCCGGACAACATTGTGATGCACATCCCGATTCGCAAGGGCAATGTGGAAAAGGCAATGATAGAATCTGATTATGTGATAGAAGAAAGCTATTATACGCAGCCTGTTGAACATGCCTACCTTGAACCTGAAGCAGGACTGGCATATCTGGACTCGGATGGAACCCTGGTTATTCAATCTCCAAGTCAGAACATTACTCACCATCGTCATAAGCTGGCAAAAATCCTGGATATGCCTGTAAACAAAGTCAGGATGATCATGTCCGCTGTTGGAGGTGGTTTCGGCGGCAAAGAGGACATGCATTACCAGGGGATCCTTGCACTGGCGGTACTGAAATGCAAAAGACCTGTGCGCTATGTTTTCACAAGAGAAGAATCAATAATTGCTTCAGCGAAACGCCATCCTTTCAGTATCAATTATCAGCTGGGACTGAATCGGGACGGACTCATCCAGGCATCAAGAATACACATGCTGTCTGATGCCGGAGCATACAACTGTTCAACGGAAGGAGTGATGCGCAAGGCGGCAATTCTGGGTGCCGGGCCATACGCCATCGAAAACCTGATGGTTGACGCCATTGGCGTCTACACAAACAACACTCCAAACGGTGCCATGAGAACATTTGGCGCAATGCAGTCTCAGTTTGCCACAGAATGCCACCTCGACCTTTGTGCTGAGACACTAAAAATGGATCCGGTTGAACTGCGTCGTATAAATTTCCTCAGGCAAGGAGATGAAACACATACTCGCCAGAAACTGGAATCGGTCAGTATGCTCGAGGTTTTCGATTCAGCTTTGGATATCTCACAATGGGAGTCTGGAATCTCCAATTCCCGTGGTGCTACACGCTCTGACCTGGGTCTGTCAGGGAATCGCCCACCCTGTACCCTTGGTGCACGGCAATTCCAGCATGAAACAGTTTCAGCAGGACAGTCAGCATGAATGCGCCACTGCGTAAATATTCCAGGCATAAGAGAGGCCGCGGCGTGGCGGCCGCATGGTATGGCATTGCCAGGACTGCAACCATTGACCGTGCAGGGGCCTGGGCGGAACTGGATGATGGCGGTACAGCCAAAATTATTACAGGCGTAACTGAAATTGGTGAAGGAATCCTGACTGTGCTGGCTCAAATTGCAGCAGATGAACTGGGAATTCGACCGCAGGATGTAACCATTGGAGACAACGACACGGCACGTTCCCCGGAAGCCGCTCACGCGGGGGCAACCAGACAGACATACATGATTGGCAATGCTGTTGCCCTGGCATGCAGGGAAGCACGTAAAAGACTTGTAAAGGAACTGGCCCATGAATGGGAGATTGCTGAGGATGATATCAACTGCTCCAACAGAATGGTCAGTACAGTGGACAAAAGCCGCTGTATTACTATGTCTGAGGCTGTTGATATCTGCAAAAACAAAGGAGTGGTTCCGGTTGGCAGCGGATCATTCACCGCAAATCACACAGGTCTTGATCCGGAAGACGGCAGTGGAAGTCCCTGGCAGGCATATGTTTATGGTGCACAGGTGGCTGAAGTAGAAGTTGATACTGAAACAGGAGAAGTCCAGGTTCTTGGCGTATGGGCTTCGCATGATGTTGGCAGGGCCGTCAACCCCCAAGGTGTAGAAGGTCAGATCGAGGGTGGTGTTGTGATGGCCGTGGGTCAAACATTGATGGAAGATTATAAACAGGCGGATGGCTATCCTTCCACTATGAACCTCGCAAAATATATACTGCCTACCAGCCTTGATGTTCCCCAGGTTACTTCAGCCATTGTTGAAGATCCTGATCCTTTGAGTCCGCTTGGGGTCAAGGGAATTGGCGAACCATCCATGATCCCCACTGCTCCGGCTATCATAAATGCAATTTATGATGCCGTGGGAGTGAGGATTCATTCACTTCCGGCAACGCCGGAAAAAGTGCTTGCTGCACTACGGGATAAGCAAAAAAGTGCGGATTCAGAAGAAATGCAGGCACAATCGTTTTAATCAGTAATAAGGAGAAAATATGAGCACACTAAAGAAAATGTTAAGCCATGCTATGGCTTATATGTATCTTATCGTTTTTGCCGCAACAGCAACAGCAGGATTTCCTGACCGTCCGATTGAATTCATAATACCATTCGGTGCAGGAGGAGGCGCAGATATCGAAGGAAGACTGCTGGCAAAGGAAATGAGCAGCATCCTTGGTGTGCCACTGACTCCAATCAACAAGCCTGGAGCCGGAGGCGCAATTACATACACATACATTGTCAATTCAAAACCGAACGGTTACACAATAGGCTGGAATTCAACTTCTGTCCTGACAACAACTAACCTGGGAAACACTGATTTTGATTATGATGCCATGGACCACATTGGTCGGGTTGAATACCAGCCCCAACCGTTTGTTGTCAAAGCTGACTCATCCTGGAAAAGCTTTAATGATTTTGTAAACGACTGTAGAAAAAATCCTGATACTTACAAAATCGCCAATTCCGGTACAGGGAGCTCCACCCATACTGCCGCAATTGCAATCATGAATGCCATCAACTGCAAGGTGATTCACCTTCCAAAAGGCATTAAAGGCCGAAATGCTTCTGTTTTAAGCGGTGAAGCTGATGCCATGGTTGCGCCTTTGACTGGAGCAATCAGGCTTTCAAAAGCAGGGAAACTCCGGATTCTTGCCGTTCCAAGTTCAAAACGCAACGCTGTGATTCCGGATGTACCGACTATGGGGGAACTTGGTTATAATGCAGACTTGGATCTGTTCCGTGGACTTTCTGTTGCTCCCGGAACACCTCAATCCATCAAGGACAAGCTGTTTGAGGCAATGAGCAGTGCTGCTAATTCCAAGGCATTTAAGGGACTTGCCAAAAAGAAGGGTTTCACAATTGATCCAATGGGTCCGGCAGCTTTTACAACATTCCTAAGCAGCGAGGACAAAAAAGTTAAAAATATCTTCAAAGGGGCCAATCTCTACAAGTCAAAATAACTAACCTCATCCCACTAATAGGGCGGTCATGAGTCAGAATGACCGCCTTCCCCTTTTATGTCAAAGCAATCACAAATGAGTTCCAGGAATGTAACGGCTGCGTTAGTACTTCTGGCATTTACCGCAGTTTATGCTTATATGACTGCGCATCTTCCTGAACGAACACTTCCGAACACTCCTGACCCATCTTTCTTTCCCTGGATAAATACTGCACTTGCCTTGGTTTTAGCAAGCGCGCTTCTTTTCCAGGGACTATTTATTAAGAAAAACGACCACACACAACTTGAAGACAGCAATAACGGATTAGCTCTGCCGGCTTTAGCTGTGTTCCTTGCTTTTCTGATCAGTCTGCCCTATTTAGGCTTCATTTTAGCTACAATTCCATTTACTGCAGTGTTCATGTGGTTTTATGGAGAACGGCGAAAAATTGTGCTGATAATCGGAGCAGTTGTAATTCCTGCTATTCTATATGTGCTGTTCAGGCACGGCTTTGGGGTTATGCTTCCTCGGGGTTTACTTTCAGGCCTGATCACATGAATCCTGAAATATTTGACGGATTCCTGCAGGCAAGCCTGCCTATCAGCTTGCTGTCCACAGGCGTGGGCTCACTACTCGGATTAGTAGTGGGCATGATACCTGGCATGACAATCAGTACCGGAATCATTATTGTACTTCCGGTGACATTTGTTTTAGATCCGGTTATCTCAGTCTCACTGCTTTTAGGGCTTTATGTTGGTGGAATGATGGGGGGGAGTTTTGCTGCAGTGCTGCTTAACATTCCCGGAACACCATCTGCTTCAGCAACAGCTCTTGACGGTTATCCAATGTCAGTCAGGGGTGAGGCAGGACGCGCGCTTGGTACGGCAATTGTGGCAAGTTTCATAGGCGGGCTGTTCAGTTTCCTCTGTCTTTATTTTATTGCTCCCCTGTTGGCTGAAGTTGCCCTTCAATTCAGGGCTCCGGATCTTTTCAGCCTGGTTTTTTTCGGTTTGACAATCATTTGCAGTTTTGCCGCAAAGTCACTGGTGAAAGGACTGCTTTCCGCAGTAATTGGTCTGATGCTGGTGACTGTTGGACAGGACCCTGTGATGGGCACCGCACGCTTCACCTTTGGGGACGTTAACCTGATGGCAGGAGTACATTTTCTGACTGCAATGATCGGATTATTTGCAGTCCCACAGTTGGTGGAAAACCTTATAGGCCGCCAGCATGGACAGTCCCAAACACGTACTCAATCCGGAATCACCTCGCTTTTGCCGGACCTGAAGCAGCTTAAAAGGATGATAAAACCGGTAAGTATAGGTTCTGCTACAGGTTCTTTCCTTGGTATACTTCCTGGTGTGGGCGGACCTATTGCCGCGTTCATCAGTTATGATTACACAAAGAAGCTTAGTAAAAATCAGCAGGATTTTGGCAAAGGCTGTGTTGAAGGCATTGCCGCTCCCGAGTCAGCAAATAATGCTGTCACAGGAGGCGCATTGATTCCTATGATGACACTGGGAATTCCGGGTGATCCAGTTACAGCAATCCTGATAGGAGCGCTGATGATACATGGTCTTTCGCCAGGCCCACTGCTGTTTATGGAGCGGGGAGATTTCGCATACAGTATAATCTTTGCTTTTTTCTGGGCCAATATCTTCAATCTTATCATTGCCCTGTCTGCACTCAGACTGCTTGTGAAACTGCTTGCCACTCCAAAAACACTGCTTATGCCGACTATCGCCATTTTATGTGTGGTGGGCAGCTACTCGCTCCGCAACAATTTTTTTGATGTGTACATAATGTTCTTTTTCGGTCTGCTTGGACTTGCCATGCGCTGGCTTAACATGCCGGTAGTTCCTCTTCTCTTAGCGCTGGTTCTGGGCGGACAGCTTGAAGAACATCTGCGAGTTGCCCTCACAGGTGCAAGAGGAGACATTAGCATTTTCTTTACCTCACCGGTAAGCCTGCTTTTCCTGATTCTTTCAGTGGTTTCGGTATTCTGGTCGTTCTACGCTACACGAATTGGCAAAAAGGCTGGTTAAAATCAGCAAAGCCGGTAAATATTAAATCGATGAAAATGAAACAGGAAAAAGAATACAATATATCAAATTCGATGCGTGAAAGGGCAGAAGCAATTGCTGAAGCGGGAAGTCTGCAAAAAGCCATTAGTTCCGGAATTATTCCACGGTTGATAGAATGCAGCCTTTCAGAGGGGCTTGTGCTTGGCCTGCTTAAACAGGGAGTCAATAAGTACCTTGCCATATTCGGCCATGGTTCCACTGACATTGGAGAGGTGCTGCGTGTCTATCATGAAGCAGGATTAATCCAGACTTTCAATTTCCGTAATGAAATCGCCATGGCACACGCCGCAACGACGCTGAGCTGGCAGTATGGTGAAATACCGGCTCTGGTCACATCAATCGGACCAGGTGCCATGCAGGCACTTGCTGGATCACTGGCAAGCACTTCAAATGGAATTGGACTTTATCATATCTATGGTGACGAAACTACACATGGAGAGGGTTACAACATGCAGCAGATCCCCAAAACTGAACAGGAGCTGTTTGGCAGGATTACTGCTCTGTTCGGTGAATCCTATGTACTGCATACTCCGCAGGCCCTGAGAGATGCTTTACGCAGAGGGGGAGTCAGGGTCAATCATCCCTGGAAAGCAGGACCTTTTTACCTTATGCTGCCGATCAACACTCAGCCTGAGCTGATAAGGCCGCTCAACCTGGATGGTCTGCCTGAGCATCCGGACTTTCCCCTGACCAGTGTTTCGGATAAAGAACAGCTTGAAAAAGCCGCAGATTTGATTCGCAAGTCTTCAAAAATGATTATGAAGACAGGCGGAGGTAGCTGTGCTTTTGCGGAGCGCGTTCAAAAACTAGCTGAAATCTGCGGAATACCTGTCGTTCTCTCACCCGGATCAACAGGTGTGCTGCCTGACGGACATCCGTTGAATATGCATGTGGGTGGCAGCAAAGGTTCGATCAGCGGTAATTTTGCCATGGCAAACGCGGAATTGCTTGTTGTGATTGGATCCAGAGCTGTCTGTCAGTCCGACTGTTCCGGAATCGGATATGAAAAGGTTACGGATGTAATCAACCTGAACGGTGACCTGAGTGATGTCTCACACTACAATCGCACCATCATGCTTCCAGGTGATATTGGAGCAACATTGGATGATCTGCTGCAGATTCTTGAACAAGCCCCCATTGCTAGGAATGATGAAAAACTGCAATGGCTGGACAAGTGTGCTGCCAGCAAAAAAGAATGGTCTGATTTCAAACAGGAACGATTTAATGCTGCTGCTATTATGGATCAAGCATGGGGACGTCCTGTTTTGACTCAGCCCGCAGCAATCAAGGTTGTTGCTGACTTTGCAAAGAAGATCAATGTCGTCAAATATTTCGACGCAGGCGACGTTCAGGCTAACGGTTTTCAGATAGTTGAGGACGACAGCCCATTTGAGACCTTCACGGAATCCGGAGCCTCTTACATGGGCTTTGCGCCAAGCGCTCTTGCTGCTTCCGCACTTGCCGACCATCCGCAATACGGAATCTGTTTTAGCGGGGACGGATCATTTATGATGAACCCGCAGATTCTGATAGACTCAGTAGAACTGGGAGTAAAGGGCATGATTGTAATTTTCGACAATCGCAGGATGGGAGCAATTACCGGACTTCAGGAGGCACAATACAGAGCAGGTTTTAAGACAAGTGATTCTGTGGAAGTAGACTATGTCAGCATGGGAGAAGCAGTAAACGGCGTGAAAGCGTTTTACGGCGGTGAAAGTACCTCAGAACTGAAAGCGGCACTTGAATATGCATATGCTCACCAGGGATTATCTGTGATTCATGTTCCGGTTTACTATGGAACGGATCCACTTGGAGGGATGGGAGCATATGGCTCATGGAATGTAGGAAACTGGTGTGAGTCCGTGCAGGAAAAATATCATTCCCAGAACCTTTAAATCTCTTTTTCAAGTTAGTTTTTATGCCACAAGGCTTAAAGAGAGGACTTACACATTACGGTGATGCTGATTTTTCACGATATCTGCGTTATTCCTTTGCCCGTTCAATGGGCTACTCCGGAAAAATGCTTTCGCGTCCGGTTGTCGGGATAGCCTATCCCCCCAGCGGTTTCAACAACTGTCATCGCCATTTCCCTGATCTGTTGGAAGCAGTCAAGAGAGGAGTCTTTGCTGCGGGGGGACTGCCTCTGGAATTTCCTACTATTTCCCTGGGTGAAGCCTTCATAAATCCCACCAGCCTGATGTTCCGTAACCTGATGTCTATGGATGTCGAGGAAATGATCCGTGCACAGCCGATGGACTCGGTAGTTTTGATAGGTGGATGCGACAAAACACTTCCCGCGCAGCTGATGGGAGCAGCCTCTGCTGGTCTTCCCGCTATTCAACTGGCAGCTGGCCCAATGATGACCGGATCTCACGAGGGAGAACAGCTAGGTGCCTGTACTGACTGCAGAAGATTCTGGGCTCAGTTTCGTGCAGGAGAAAAGTCAGAAGCTGAAATCAACAGGATTGAAAGCCGGCTTGCTACAACCGCGGGGACATGTCCTGTTATGGGCACTGCCAGTACTATGGCTTGTATCGTTGAAACCCTGGGCTTCATGATTCCCGGTACTGCGGCAATTCCAGCCGTTCACGCGGACCGTCTGAGGGCATCAGAAGCAACAGGAGAACTGGCGGTAAGACTTGCCAGTGATGGTCTTACACCGGATCAGCTGCTGACTGATGAATCTATTGAAAATACTCTGAGGGTTCTGCTGGCAATCGGAGGCTCCACAAACGCGATAATTCACCTTACTGCCATTGCCGGACGAGCCGGAAAAGAAGTCTCCCTGAAAACACTTAACCAGCTAAGTGATACGACTCCTCTGCTGGTAAATCTAAAACCAAGTGGTATACATTACATGGAGCACTTTTTTGCCGCAGGAGGATTGGGTGCTGTTCTCAGGGAACTGAAACCACTGCTTCACCTCAATTGCCTTGACATCAGCGGACAAACACTGGGAGAGAGACTGGAACGCGAAGATGCTTATGTTGATCACCAGGTAATACGTCCATTTACTGAGCCCGTTGAGCCCAATGGCGGACTTGTTGCTCTTTTTGGCTCCCTTGCTCCACAGGGGGCAATACTCAAACGTTCAGCAGCAGATTCGTCCCTTTTTGAGAAAAAAAGCAGGGCTTTTGTCTTTAATTCACTTGAAGACCTGTCAAGCCGCATCGATGATCCTGAACTTGATGTACGGCCTGATGATTTCCTGGTATTGCAGAATGCCGGTCCCCGCAGCGGTACAGGCATGCCTGAGTCAGGATACCTTCCTATTCCGGTAAAACTCTCTAGAGCAGGGGTAAAGGATATGGTGCGCATCTCTGATGCCAGGATGAGCGGAACTGCTTTTGGTACAATAATCCTTCATGTGACTCCGGAAGCAGCTGTGGGAGGACCTTTGGGACTGGTACGTACCGGTGACATGATTGAATTGAGTGTTTCAGAACGACGTCTTGATCTGCATGTTCCGGAAAATGAACTGCAAAAAAGACGGAATGAAATCAAGGATTTCCCGGAATTAAAGGAAAAAAATTCTGAACGTGGTTATGCCTGGCTTTATCAAAACCATGTTCTGCAGGCAAATCAGGGTTGTGACTTTGATTTTTTGAAAGCGAAATAAAACAAATGCTAAATTTATAAAACATAATTTTTATTACACCGAAAGAAATCATTAATAAAAGTTATCTCCATTCATAGCCTTCCTCAGAAACAGAACTCAAAGCGTAGAATTAAAGTTCTCCCATGTTTATCATTTATCTCAATTAGCTGATTTTACTTATAATTGTTTAATAGAAATTCTCTCTAAAAAAAATTGTTCAGTCCTTAATGATTTTTTTCTTGACAAAACCTGAATTTCCTTTACCTTAATCCCTGTCTATAAACAGAAACAGCACATGGAGGCTATTATGAAGAAAGAAGACATCATAGAGCAGTTGGCAACCGGACAGATGAGCCGCAGACAATTCAACAAGAATCTGATGGCTTTGGGGGCAACAATGGTAATGATGCCATTGGGCTCACACATGACCCAGGCTGCCAGCACTGATCACCCCACGGTATTTACCTGGGAAGGATGGGAAATTCCTGAATTACATAAAGCTTATATTGATAAGCACGGTTCATCGCCTAATATTGCGATTTTTGCAGACGAAGAAGAGGCCTTTGCTAAAATGCGTGCAGGCTTCAAAGTCGACCTGACACAGCCCTGCACCTATAAGGTACCAATCTGGTATGATGCCGGTATCATTTTACCAATTGATACAAGCCGTCTCAGCAACTGGCCGGATATTATCACCAGCCTCAAAACAATTCCCGGAACAGTCATCAATGGGCAGCAGTATTTTGTACCAACTGACTGGGGTCAGACTTCTGTAGTTTACAGGGCAGATCTTGCTCCGGAATATGTTAACAACGAAACCTGGGGCATTCTCTGGGATCCTAAATACAGAGGCCGCCTGGCGATGGCTGACAGCCTGATTGATGGAGTAATGGTGGCCGCAATTTATATTGGTGCAAAAAATCCATTTAACATGACTGATGATGAAGTAGCAAAAACCCGTGCCGCGCTTAAGGAACAGCTGCCGCTGCTGCGCTTCTACTGGGGAAGTTCTTCAGAGATGGAGCAGGCAGTTGCTGCAGGCGAAGTTGTGGCAGCCACATCATGGAATGATGGCTACACAAAACTTAAGAGTGAAGGAATCGACGTTAAATACATGAATCCCAAAGAGGGAGCCATGACGTGGGTCTGTGGTTTCTGTCTGATGAAAGATCATGATCCTGCAAAACTCGACAAGATCTATGACTACCTTGATGCCTACATGAGTGTAGAAAGCGGTGTTTACGAAATTGTTGAATACGGATACGGCCATGGAAACGCCAAAGCCTTTGAGGCAGTCAGTCCTGATAAACTCAAGGCCCTGGGTTTCTCCACAAATGCGGAAGAAATGCTTGCATCAGGTATTTTTCAGGCACCTATTGAAAATGAACCGGCACTGCAGGCCATGTTTGAAGAGGTCAAAGCAGGACTTTGATTCCATCATTAAGAATGAGGGTCTAAACAGGCCCTCACTCTCTGCTTATTTTCCTGCCGTGTAAACAAAAGTTGGTTTTTTTCAAGTAAAATTTCGCATCAAACCTCATTCTGACCGGCAAGGCACTTGACAAGTACTACCCAAACAACTTCTCTCTCATTCAGCAGCGGCTTCCGTCTGCGACAATTATTCATGAAAAGCGAGTCCCTGCGCGGATATTCGCTGCTTTCACCGACACTGCTTGCCATGGTATTGGGACTGGCCATGCCCTTGGTTGTGCTGATAACACTCAGCTTCTGGATCCAGGATTACCTGGACTTCATCCGTACTTTTTCCTTAAAGAACTATACTGATTTTTTCCAGAAACCGATTTACATAAAAATTCTTTTCAAGTCCATCCGCATGTCCGGACTGGTGACAATAGCAACAGTTCTGCTGGCATACCCCATGGCCTATTTCATTGCCTTTCGGGTGAAGCACAACAAACTGATTTGGCTGATTCTGATTACTGTACCATTCTGGACAAGTTACCTGCTGCGTGTCTTTGCCTGGAAGATCATGCTGGGCTACAACGGAGTAATCAACTCAGGACTTTTATCCCTTGGAATCTTAAGTGAACCACTGGAATTTCTGCTTTACAACCCTACTTCGGTGGTCATTACCCTGGCACATGCCTGGGCAGCTTTTGCAATTCTGCCTATTTATGTTTCATTGGAAAAAATTGACCGCTCGCTTCTTGAGGCATCACGTGATCTTGGTGAGAATGTTTTCATGACCTTCATGAGGGTCACCCTGCCGCTTTCACTTCCGGGAGTTATTGCGGCAAGCCTGCTGGTGTTTATCCCCACAGTTGGAGATTATGTTACACCTGCACTTGTAGGAGGGCCAAGAGGGATCATGATAGGAAATATCATTCAGTCGATGTTCGGGAAAGCGCTCAACTGGCCATTGGGAGCAGCAATCTCGGTAATGTCAATGATCACCGTAACATTGATGGTGTGCCTGTTTATCTGGGGTACCCATAACTTTCGTAAGAGAGTCGCATGAAAAACAGCCCCAGTTTTTTCAAGCCGGACGGATTATTAGTTTACGCGGTATTATACCTGACTTTTATCTACCTTCCGGTTTTGTTTCTGCCGCTTTTTTCATTTAACGACTCTACATATATCACCTTCCCTCTTAAGGATTTTACATTGAAGTGGTATGATAAAATGATCAACAGTCCGGACATGCACGAAGCACTGTTTAACAGCATAAAGGTCGGACTGACAGTGGCCATTCTAAGCACCATCCTGGGCCTGCTGGCAGCCAAAGCTGTAACCCGCTACCGTCTGCGAGGCAGGGGCCCATTAGTCAGTTTTATTATGATCCCGCTTGTTATTCCTGAAATCATCCTGGCAATATCGCTGTTGATCCTGATCAGTCAGGCAGAAATACCACTCTCACTATGGACAGTTGGTTTTTCACATCTTCTGCTTTGTATCCCGTTCTCGATGCTGATATTGATCTCCCGTATGGAAGGTTTCGACAGAAGCCTGGAAGAAGCAGCAATGGATCTTGGAGAGAATGCCTGGATGACATTCTGGAGGGTTACCTTCCCCATTGTTTTACCCGGAATTGTAGCAAGCCTGCTGCTCACATTTACAATTTCATTTGACGAATTTGTACTTGCTTTCTTCCTTTCCAGTACTGATCCCACTCTGCCGATATATATCTGGAGTTCTTTACGATTTCCGACAAAGATACCGGCAATACTTGCACTGGGTGCCAGTATTTTTATTATATCGTTTTTTGTGGTCTCATTTTCAGAATGGGTGCGCCGGCGCGGAGTCAAACTAGAACCAACTTCAAGAATATGACATGAGTCAGGACCCAATCATTTCATTTCAGAACGTCAGCAAGTCTTTTGGCGAGGTAAAGGCCGTAGATGGTGCCAACTTTGAAATAAACCGTGGTGAATTTTTTGCGCTGCTTGGCCCATCCGGATGCGGTAAAACTACGCTGCTTAGAATGGTTGCAGGTTTTGAAACACCGAATTCGGGTGAAGTTTATATCGATGGTCAGCCAATGTCTGCCACTCCGCCCAATCACAGGCCGGTAAACATGGTGTTTCAGAATTATGCCATTTTTCCGCACATGGATGTACGAGGCAACATTGCTTTTGGCATGCGCAAATCCGGTCTCTCAAAATCAGAACTGGACAAGCGTATTGACGAAACCCTTGAATTGATTAAGCTCCAGGGCTATGGTAAGCGCGGAGCAGATGAACTCTCCGGTGGTCAACGCCAGCGGGTGGCGCTGGCCAGGGCACTGATCAAACATCCTAAGGTTTTGCTGCTGGACGAACCATTGGGTGCTCTGGACAAGAAGCTGCGTGAACAAATGCAGATCGAATTGCGCCAGTTGCAGCAGCAGGTGGGCATCACCTTTCTATTTGTTACCCATGATCAGGAAGAAGCACTTACCCTTTCTGACCGCATCGCTGTCATGACAGAGGGACATGTGAAAGAAATCGCTTCTCCCGCACAGCTTTACGAAAATCCCAAATCACGATTCGTGGCCGACTTTATCGGCAGTATGAATTTCTTTCAAGGAGAAGTAATTGATTTAAACAACAAACAACTTAGCATCTCAACAGATGTATTGGGAGAAATCAGCGTTCCCGCCTCAGATTCTGATTATGCTTCCAAAAGTCCGGTATGGGTTGCCATCCGTCCGGAAAAGCTGCAGCCGGTATTCTCTGCTCCGGATGATTCATCTAATGTAATAGAGGGAGAAATTGGTCCCTCAGCATATCTAGGTGACCGCAGTCATTTTTATGTTCATATTGAGAAACGTGAAGAGCCAGTTCTTGTTGCGCTGCAGAATCTGGAACGTTCCAGCGATCTGCATCGAAACCCATTCCAGAAAGTGTGGCTTAAGTGGTCGAATGCATCACTGGTGGTCCTGCCGCGCAATTAACTCAATCTGACGATAAACCCCTGCTGAGTTGAAGAACTGTGAGGGTAGGTACTTTCCTGAAAAAATTTCTGCAGTTACTAGGTATATTTCTTTTTTTAGTTGCACAATCCGCTGCTGCTGAAATTACAGGGAAAGCCGAGACCATGCCTGAGATGGGCTTAATACGTTTGCAGGAAAAAGTATTCTCACTTCAGGGAATCCAAATCATCCCGCATGATGCGGTATGTCAGGATAACTCAGGACAATGGCCCTGCGGAAAAACAGCGTGGCAAACATTTCAATACAAATTGGAATCAGGGCCTGTTCAATGTACACTAATTACAAACCTTCCTCAGAGTGAAGGAGTTCCTGATGAAGCAGAATGCCTGCAGAAAACTAAAAACCTCAATATCTGGCTGGTTAGTCAAGGCTGGGCTCTTACCGGGAAAGGCTCAGAGTCCCTTTTTTCAAGTCAGGAAAAACTGGCAAGGAACAATGGAAACGGGCTCTGGCGGGACGGTTTCATTCCACCTGATGACTGGCGTCCGAAATTTGAAAATGAAACTAAACACTGTAATGTCTGCAGTTTGAGACGTAAAAGTTTCCTGAAAAAATCTGAATACAAAAAATAATACAGTTGTGAAATCTAAAAAAACCATGTTATTTGTGTATGAAGCTGTTGCTAAGCTCAACTACATGATAGAAATTCGAACAGGCATTAATTGAATTGGCTGAGGAAAAACAATGAGCAACCATGATCACCAGACTGAGCCTCCTTCAGAAGTAGAATTGAAAGTCAAAGCACTTGAGTCGCTGCTTGTTGAAAAAGGACTGGTTGATCCTGCGGCCTTAGACGAGCTGATTGACAGATACGAAAACCGAGTTGGGCCGCGAAATGGCGCCCAGGTTGTGGCACGGGCCTGGGTTGATCCGAAATTCAAAGCCTGGCTGAATGAGGATGCCACTGCTGCTATCGCCTCTTTGGGATTTACCGGTCGTCAGGGAGAGCACATGAAAGTTGTGGAGAATACTCCACACATCCATAACCTGGTGGTGTGTACTCTGTGCTCCTGTTATCCGTGGCCTGTGCTGGGCCTGCCTCCGGTCTGGTATAAGTCCGCACCTTACCGTGCCCGTGCAGTGATGGATCCACGTACTGTGCTGGAAGAGTTCGGTACCAAGCTTGGGGCAGATGTAGAGATCAAGGTCTGGGATTCAACATCAGAAATGCGTTATCTGGTGCTTCCGGAACAACCGCCCAGAACTGAGGGATGGTCAGCGGAAGAACTGGAACCGCTTGTCACAAGAAACTCTATGATTGGTGTGGAAAAAGCCTTAACACCAGATAATACCTGAACTATGAACGGCGGACATGATCTTGGTGGAATGCATGGACTGGGGCCAATAAACCCTGAACCAGAACAGCAGGAACCTGTTTTCCATCATGAATGGGAAAGACGGGTGTTTGCTTTGACACTGGCATCAGGGTCTCTTCGGCAGTGGAACCTGGATCAATCCCGCCATTCCAGAGAACGCCAGCACCCCGCTGATTATTTGCGTAACAGCTATTATGAAAACTGGTATCAGGGACTTCTCAAGCTGCTTTTTGAAAAGGGTCTCATCTCACAATCTGAACAGGACAGCGGTAAAGCTGTTCCCATGGAAACTCACTTAACCGACAATGTTTTAGCGGCTTCCAAAGTTACGGATGCAATGCTCAAAGGCGGCCCTGTAAATATGGACATCGAACCTCCCCCACTGTTCAAAAGAGGTGATACAGTGCGTGTCCGGAATATAAACCCCGAGGGACATACACGCTTGCCGAGGTACGCGCGTGGCAGACAGGGTGTGGTTGATATTCATCATGGCGCCCACGTATTTCCGGACAGTAACGCTCAAGGTATCAGGGAAGGTCAGCACCTTTACGGAGTACAATTCACTTCCTCTGAACTTTGGGGATCTGAAGCTCGAAATAATTTCCAGGTCTGCATTGATCTGTGGGAACCGTACCTTCAAGAAGTATGAATTCTACCATTACGACATCAAAGCAGAATACGCTATCAAGCTCTCAGGAACCCGTATTTGCTGAACCATGGGAAGCACAGGCCTTTGCGCTCGCGGTTAAATTGTCGGAACAGGGCCTGTTCACTTGGTCTGAATGGACAACCGCACTTGCAGCAGAAATCAGTCTTGCAAAGGATCAGGAAGAGCCTGATTTTGGAGACACATATTATCATTACTGGCTTTCAGCGCTGGAGAAGCTGCTGCTTGAAAAGTCGATTCTGGACAGCACCGATATAAAAGCCAGGACTGAACAGTGGAGCCGTGCTTACCAAACAACTCCACATGGCCAGCCGATCGAACTCTCCACTGGAATAAAGCAACAAATAATTTGAACTAAAATACAGACCTGAGTTTTCCGGATTTGCCTCAAATTATTAAAATCAAGCCTTCTGTTTTTACCGGTTTTATTTTAAAAAACAAAACTAAGTAACTGAAAAAAAAGAACTTGACACATTTTGATTATTCTATACAATCCACATTTCTCTCACCATTAAACAGGAATTTTTGCTTTCCTGTATATATTTTTTAATCTCAAATTGGAGACTGCATATGAGTAATTGGAGTGTAAAAGGCACATATTTGGAAGCATGCAACTGTGAAGCACTTTGTACCTGCATATTCTTCTCACCGCCTACTGAGGGTCACTGTATTGTAATGCTTGGCTGGAAAATTGACGAAGGCAGTTTTGACGGTGCCGATCTTGGCGGATTAAATGCGGCTATACTTGGTACTGCACCGGGTAATATGAAAGATGGTGGTTGGAAAGTGGCACTGTACACTGATTCCAGAGCTGATAAAGACCAGAATAATGCCTTAATGGGTATTTTCTCTGGAGAGGCTGGTGGTCATATGGCAAATTTAGGACCACTGATTGCTGAGGTTATGGGTGCCCGACAGGCAGATATAAACTTTGATATTGATGGGGAAAAAATGAGTTTGACCGTGGATGGGCTGGGTGAGACTGAAATAGAGCCTATCTTGGGTCAAAACGACGGTCCTGTCACTATTTCAGGACATCCGCTGGCTGCCTCTCCTGGTTTTCCAGCAAGAGTCGGACGCGCAAATAAGCTGCAACTCGATGACTATGGCATCCAGCTAAATTTAAGCGGAAAAGCCGGAATGTCCGCGCCTTTTGCTTATCAAAATGACTGACCGGGATTCCGGTTTTCTCAGTCTGGCAAAGACTGAATCAGCTACACTGAACCTGCTGGTACTGGTATCACTGGCAGGCTGGATCTTCCTTGCATGGGCAGCATTGGACATGGCAAATCCCCTCGCCATGCTGATGATGCCCATGACTTCAGCATGGTCAGCAGCAAATGTTATTGCCGTTTTCATCATGTGGTCATTAATGATGATGGCCATGATGCTGCCTTCCGCCGCGCCGATGATTTTGCTTGTTGCTAATTTAAACCGTAAAAAAGGCACAAAACTCCACACACTTTCCTTTACAGGCGCATATCTGGTCATCTGGTTTTTTTTCAGTACTGCCGCAGTCTTCGTCCAATGGATGCTGCAGCATAACGGTCTTATGTCAGCAAAAATGGTCAGCAGTTCCGCATTATTATCAGGCATTCTGCTGATAACAGTTGGTGTACTTCAGTTTTCACCCCTGAAAAGCGCCTGCTTGAAGCATTGCCGCAGCCCGATTGGATTTTTAATGACCGATTGGCGAAAAGGCACCAAAGGCGCCTGGGTTATGGGATTCAGGCACGGGGCGTACTGTCTGGGCTGCTGTTATGCACTGATGCTCTTGCTGTTTGTTGGCGGGGTAATGAATTTAGCCTGGGTAGCAGCGCTTACTCTTGCTGTTGCGGTTGAGAAAATTTTTCCCCAGGGAGAACGTGTGGCTCAATTTCTCGGCGGCGGCTTGATTTTAGCCGGACTGCTGAAAATTGTCTTGAATTAATGGAATATTAAGTCCGGCGAAGGCTGAAAACTGAAGATAAAAGCAAAGACAATCCCTCAAATATCAATAAATCTCCTACCCGCCAAAAGCCGGTGATGCTTCACCTTCGGTCTGTGTTTGTACTCGAAACAATGCGCCTGCAAGCGGGAATTCATTCATGTCGAGGTTGCGTGCGGCGGTTGTGATATAAAGCGTGCTCATATCCGGTCCGCCAAAACAACAGCTTGTTACCTGCGGTACCGGAAGATTTACCCGGCCGATACGCTCTCCTTCCGGACTGAAACAGGTGATTCTGGCCCCGCCCCAATGCGCGAGCCATACCCTGTTTTCAACATCCACAGTCAGGCCATCCGGAAAACCTTCTGTTTGCTGATCAAGGCGCGCAAACTCCCTGCGGTTTGAAAGTGTACCGTCACTGTGCTTATCAAAGGCCCAGACAGAGGCGCTGAAGGTGTCTACATGATAAAGCATTTTATCATCCGGACTGATTGCCGGTCCATTCGGACAGATGTATGGACCGTCCCACCTTGTGAAGCTCAGGTCCGGATCAATGCAGTAAAGCCAGCCTGTGGCATCAGTCTCAGGATCATGAGACCGCCCTGCCCAGATTCTGCCGTCACGGTCACACTTTGCATCATTAAAGCGGTTCTCCTTTTCTTCCGGATCAGGAACCATTGCAAATTCGGTTTTTCCGGAAATGCACAGCCTGCTGCAAAACCTCTCTTATTACTGCGCGGCAGAATCCAGCCAGTTTTTTCTTCAAGAGACCAACTTTGGCTTGAACTGTTTTTTTCTCGAAAACAATGTAGATTTTGTCCGTCAATATCCACGAAATACAATGACTGTTCGGACTCAACCCATACCGGACCTTCGCCGCAAGTAGCCTGTATCTCCCAGACACACTCCAGTTCTCCCACTAAGTCAAAATTATTCATCTAAACCCGTATTCGTTACAGATAAATCCCATGATTTTACAACATACTCTACTGAAATCATGGGTTACCCGAATTATTTAAAACAAAAAACAATGCTGAAACTTTTAACTTCATTACGGCAAACACTGTTCAAATACAACTACTATAACAAATTTCTAACTCTCTGTAACAGCAACCAGAACTTTTCTATCATTGTCTTGATTCCGGAATGCATGTCCTTCAAATATTTTTGAGCCGGGAATTAGGGAATTAGTAATTAATTTAATACTGTATACCCGCTTTCGAGTAAAGAAATACGTTGCTTTACATTTGATTTTTGAGTAATCTTCAATGTATTATAAAATAACTGAATTTTTGCTTAAAATCACTAGTGTTTGATTTCCTCTCACTACTTAAACATTTTCATATGCAAACAATTCACAGAATTTTTCTGGTTTTCTTTTTTATTTCCACTGCTTCGTCTGCTTCAGCATGCCATGAGGGAGATTTCGAAAGCGTCTATAAAGGACATCACATATGGGGAAAGAATGCTGGATTATTTCAATTTACGGAAAATTCAACTATCTCAGTTTCGACTTCAAGTTCCTGCGATATGTATACAGCATTTCTAGAAAGTGAGTATAATTTTATTCAGGAACAGGTGGCTTATGGAGATGGACCTCATCTCGATGCCCTAGCAATGATAACTGGTTGTAAACCCAAAGTAAGATCTGAGTTTTCTCAGACATTGCGTACAAATTATACAAATTTATTCAGCGAACCAAGAAATTCGCATGAATTAAGGGATAGAATTGTAAAGTTGATTAAGTCAAATAAAGTACTCAAAACATCTTGTATAAGAGCTTAGGGAATGAAGAATATGAAAAAAATATGTTTTTTTTCACTTGCTACCATTCTTGCCTTATTTTTTGGCAGTGAAAATTTAATGGCCTGTCACGAGGAAGCCTCCGGGGGAGATAGGGGAATATGGCCGACTCTTAGAGGACACAATCCAACTTCACGCCTAAGCGGTATTCTGGTAACCTTCGAAAGCACAACTGCCAGCATCTCTACTACTACTAATTGCGACGCATATACTCGCTTTATAGAACTGAATTATGATCAAATTGCTAATAACGCGGCTCAGGGACAGGGGCCATATCTTGATGCACTGGCTTCTCTTCGAGGATGCTCTGATGACAGCAGATTTATATTCGGTAAAGTAATCCATTCAAACTTCAGCAAACTGTTTAAAAACAGTGAACTAAAAGTAGAAATACTTAATCACAGTCTGGACATTATCCTAAATCACGAACCTTTGTTACTCGATAAGTGCCAAATTCCTCCAAAATCAGCCTTTTCATAACGGCTGATCCTTCCTGAATGCTTATAAATATTGGAAAATTTATTTTTCAAGGATTTAAAATTTGTTAACTTTTTTTAATCCCGGATGGATAACGAGCAGAATTCTTCTGGGCTACTTTCTGCTTGCCTCTAACATTGCAGTTGAAAAATGGCTTCTTGAGACATACAGCCTTTATGAAATCAACTTCATAACTGCTGCGCTTTTCATGATTTTAACTGCCCTGCAGGAACTGCTTAATCGAGGGTCACTTAAAAGAATCAAACCTGTTTCCTGGAAGATCCTGCTTCTGATCAGTCTGTTTACACTTGGTGCCTGGCACTGCTTCCTGAGCGCACTTTCAGGTTTAAGTGTTTTTGAATTTGGTGCCATGAGCCTGCTTTCCCCTGTGGTTATGGCAGCCCTTGCCATGCTTATTTTGAGGGAAAATCCATCAACATGGATCTGGCCTGCAATTGGATTTGGAATGGCCGGTGGATGGTTGATGATGCAGTCTGATTGGCAGGGGCTGAGTAGCAGTCATTACCATGCATATATGCTTGGAGCGCTGATATTTTCTTCGATGCGTTGGATCACAGTAAAGTATGCAGGTGAGAACGTTCCAGCTTCGACTATGATTTTCTGGGAACCAGTTCTGGTATTGGTGGCGATGATATTTTTTATAGATTTCGCTTACTTGTGGAACAATATCACACCCATGCTCTTAAGTTCTGGGGTATTGCTGTTTTTTTCACGTCAGTGCCTTGTCCGTTCTTATCAGGCCCCAGTTACTTCTGCTACTTCAATTGCCGCCCTTATATACACTAAACTTGGCTGGACCTTGCTCTTTGGCTACTTGTTTTGGGGTACTCTCCCTGAACCACTTGAGTGGTTCGGTGTATTTCTAATCGTCCTCAGTAGCTGGATAATAGTTTTTCGTACTACACAATCTTCAAGATTAGTAAGCATGGACCAAACTAATAACAGATGAAGAAAATTATGATTGATGAAAAATATGTTGAACTGATTTTTAATAGAAAATATCAGATTATATAGAAAAAACTCAAAATCCTATCCCGCCTTATGTATTCATTCTGTAAGATGACAATTCAGTTGGTTATATCCTGTAATTCTTGATACTAACTCTCTTTTAATATCAATAATTTAACACTGAATAATGGATACATACGGACATTTCGAAGAAAAACAGAACACACTGAAGATTTAGATACTTCTTTTAGCTGTAAGTCATACTAAGTATCAAAATGCGTGATTTTGGTACTACTTTTGAAACTATGTCTTATTAGAGATTGAAGACAATTTTCAAAAAAGGAGTTATATGATTACAAAACAAGTATTCTTTGAAGACAACCTCACAGAAACAGAAAATATTCAGGGAAAAGAGTGGACAACAGAAGAAGATCACTTCAGAAGTTTTCTCAATGGATTTGATAAAGCCGGGGTTTGAGAAATGATTAAATTAATTCGAATCTTCGGAAAACCTGAGTCCAGGGAAGATAAACTGCGTGAAATGTGGACCAGAATTTATGAGGCCGACCAGCGTCGGAAACAGGATGAGGAATTCAAGGAACAGGGTCTTGAATAGGTGCTTAAAAGTACTCGTCCCACCTTCTTAGACTACAATACCCGCTTTGTAAAAAGCTTTTATCTCCTGATTCCTAATCCGTGGCATAAAAATTTATCTTTAATACGCCACTCTACCCACATCAGAAGACAACTTTAAGCGTCTTAATTAATCAATTTCGATTATACCGTATAAACTATGGCCTGTACAATTAAGATCATTCCACTTTTCGGTACTCAATGAACTTCTTATTGTACCACAATCTTCGCCCCCTGCATCATTCGGTTCTCCAGAGGCCCATTTATTTTCTCCATCCGGCCATTTTGCTCCCGAGGAAATATTGTCTGAAACTCCACCGTCTCCTGAAGTTGTGCCATTGTCCCAGTACCATGTACCCTCAGTCACATCATCTTTAGCTCCAATCCACAGGTCACGGTTAGTACCGCCATAATTACCAAATGTATCATAGAGCCATGTATTTTCCGCTCTTGTGTTCAAAGTCACCAGGTAACCTCCCAAAGCTGCCGCTGCAGCAGCTGCAGCATTCCAGTTCATTGTGGTACTTGTC
>LUMW01000089.1_pt1 | contig 56282 bp, 46 predicted proteins | sample 729761 | NCBI WGS metagenome assembly LUMW01 (sample SAMN03860302, study PRJNA289734) | marine metagenome | biome: seawater column; feature: ocean; material: water; isolation source: Red Sea water column Station 192 - depth 500m | place: Saudi Arabia: Red Sea | collected 2011-10-15 | depth 500 m
GGAGTATGTCGACCCGCACCAGCTTGGAGGCCCGCAGGCCGACCGGCTCGTAGTCGAGGCTTGCGTAGCCCTGGGTGCGGCTCTTGAGTTGATCGAAGAAGTCGATGACCACCTCGGCGAGGGGCAGCAGGTAGGTGATCTCGACCCGCTCGGGAGACAGGTAGGTCATGTCCACGTACTCGCCGCGTCGTTCCTGGCAGAGTTCCATCAGGGCGCCCGTGTAGCTCGTGGGGGTGATGATCTTGGCCCGCAGCCACGGTTCCTCGATGCGGTCGATCTCGCCGGCGGGCGGCAGGTCACAGGGGTTGTCGATGTCGAGGGCCTCGCCGCCGGTGCGCGTGACCCGGTACTCCACCGACGGGGCCGTGGTGATGAGGCTGAGGTCGAACTCCCGCTCGAGCCGCTCCCGGACGATCTCCATGTGGAGGAGGCCGAGGAAGCCGCAGCGGAACCCGAAGCCCAACGCCCCGGAGGTCTCGGGCTGGTAGGTAAAGCTGGAGTCGTTGAGCCGCAGTTTCTCGAGGGCCTCCCGCAGGGCGGAGAACTCGTCGCCCTCGATCGGGTACAGGCCGGAGAACACCATGGGCTGGGGCTCGCGGTACCCCTCGAGGGGCGACTGGGCGGCGCCGCGGGCGGTGGTGACGGTCTCGCCGGAGCGGGCCTCACCCACGTTCTTCACGCCGGCCAGCAGATAGCCGACCTCGCCGGGCCCGAGCGCGTCGACGGGGGTCATGTCGGGGCGGCGGACACCGATCTCGTCGACCTCGTGGTTGACGCCGGCCTGCAGGAAGCGCAGGTTGTCGGTGGTCCGGATGGTGCCGTCCACCACCCGGATCGACGAGACCACGCCTCGGTACTGGTCGAAGTGGCTGTCGAAGACGAGGGCCCGCAACGGCTCGTCCGGGTCGCCCGTCGGGGCTGGCGTCTGGGCCACGACGGCGTCGAGCAGTTCCGCCACACCGTCGCCGGTCTTGGCGCTGATGGGGATGATCTCCTCGGCGGGGATGCCGAGCACCTGCTCGACCTCCTCGGCGTAGCGCTCCGGCTCGGCGGCCGGGAGGTCGATCTTGTTGAGGGCGGCGACGATCTCGAGGTCGTGCTCGAGGGCCAGGTAGCAGTTGGCCAGAGTCTGTGCCTCGATGCCCTGGGCGGCGTCGACCACGAGGATCACGCCCTCGCAGGCGGCCAGCGAGCGGCTCACCTCGTAGCCGAAGTCGACGTGGCCGGGGGTGTCGATCAGGTTGATGACGGCGTCGCCCCACTCGAGGCGCACGCTCTGGAGCTTGATCGTGATGCCCCGCTCCCGTTCGAGGTCCATCGAGTCGAGGTACTGGTCCCGCATCTGGCGGGGGTCGACGGCGCCGCAGAGCTCGAGCATGCGATCGGCCAAGGTGGACTTGCCGTGGTCCACGTGGGCGATGATCGAGGTGTTCCGAAGGCGGGAGAGGTCCATCGCCGCCAGACGGTACCGGGAGCGGGCCGTGGGACGCGGGAGGGACGGCGTGACGGGTGTCCCGCCGGTTCCGGGAGGGATCGCCCGCCGAGTTGTGAGGCGGCGGCGCTAGCCTTGGCGGTCGCCGTTGCGAGGCACCGGCGCATCAGCGAGCCAGCGGGCAGCCTGCCCCGACTCCCCCAGCACGAAGGACCTGCGCCCCCGTGGCCAACATCAAGAGCCAGATCAAGCGGAACCGCCAGAACGAGAAGCGTCGCCTGCGCAACCGCACCGTGCGCTCCGAGCTGCGCACCCGCACCAAGGCCGCCATGGCCGCCGCCGAGGCGGGCGAGGGCTCCACGCCAACTCGGCCGCCCGCCAGAAGTCCCGCCTCCAGAAGCGCATCAACGCCCTGGGCGAGTGACCCCGGGGCGCCCGGCGCCCCACGTGTTCCCCCCTGGCTAGCGGCGGTTCATGCTGGCCAGGCGGGCCACCAGCACCTCGGCCACCAGTTCCGGTGGCCACGCCGTGCGCCCCCGCATGTCGAGGTCGGCGTCCGCCAGCAGGCCGACCGCCCGGCCGATGCGCTCCCCACCCATCCGGCGGCTGACCGTCAGCGCCTTCTTGGCCGGGAACCCCTTGATGCCGAGCACCTCGGCGGCGCCGTGCTCGTCGGCGATGCCGGCCCCGTCGAGGCGCAGCAGCCCGGCGTAGTGCCCGTGGAGTGCGGCCAGGACCCCGAGCGGGTGGCGGTCGCCGGCCTCCAGCATGCGGTGGAGCCGGTCGATGGCCTTGGGGACGTCCCCGGCGTCGATGGCGTCGGTCAGCTCCCATTGCGGCACCTGGCCGGCCTCCCCCAGGTAGGGGGCCACGTCGCCGGCACCGACCTCGGTGCCGGGTCCGAACACGGCGGTGAGGGTGGCCAGCATGCCGACCACCCGTGCCCGGTCCTCGCCGAGGCGTTCGGTGATCAGGCGCCTGGCCCGTCCGTCGAGGCGCACCTCGGCGTCCTCGAGGCGTGTCGCCAGCCAGTCGTCGGCCGCGCGTCCCCGCCCGACCGAGCAGGCCTGCACCCGGCCGCCGGCGGCGGTGACGGCCTCGGTGAGGGACTTGGGGACGGCGTTGAGCTTCTGCTGCTTCGGGTCGACGCCCCGCTCCCAGACCAGCACCATGCGGGTGTCGACGAGGCCCTCCTCGAGGAGGGCGACGAGGGGCGCCACCTCATCCTTGGTGCCGAAGCGGCCGACGTGACGGCCGACGACGACTCTGCGGCTGGTGAGGAAGGGCGGCGTGCGGGCGGCGTCGAGCAGCCGGGACGGCGAGAAGTCGCCGTCCTCCTCCTGCCGGTAGTCGGCCTCGGTGAGTTCCTCGAGGGCGAGGGAGCGATCCTCCCCGTCGAGGGCGGCGTCGACGGCGGCACGGACGGCCTCGCCGACCAGGGCCTCCTCGTCGCCGGTGATGAGCAGGACCGGGACCGTCATCCGACCGGCTCCCGTGCGGCCCGGGGGTCGGCGGCGAGGACGGCCGCCATGAGGTCGGCCACCCGACGGGCGCCCCGCACGTCGTGGACCCGGAGGATGCGGCAACCGCCGGCGATGCCGAGGGCTTGTGCCGCCCAGGTGCCCTCGGCGCGGTCCTCCACCTCGGTGCCGTGGAGCGCCCCGAGGAACCCCTTGTTGGAGGCGGAGAGCAGGACCGGCCAGCCCAGGTCGGCCAGGTCCGTCGAGTGGCGGAGCAGTTCGGCGGACATCTCGGGCGTCTTGCCGAGGTCGAGGCCGGCGTCGAGCATGATCCGCTGCCGGGGGATGCCGGCGGCCTCGGCCCAGCGTCCCCGTTCGGCCAGGAAGTCCCGGACCTCGCCCCGCAGGTCGGCGTAGCAGGGCTCCGGGTCGGCGATCCGCGGCCCGATGCGGACGTGGGTGGCCACGACCGAGGCACCGTGGCGGGCGCAGGCCTCGAGGAAGGTGGGGTCGGCGAAGCCGCTGATGTCGTTGCCGATGCAGGCACCGGCCTCGAGGCCTGCCTCGACCACGGAGCCGCGGAAGGTGTCGACGGAGATGGCCACGTCGAAGCGATGCCGCAGCGCCTCGACGGCGGGGACGATCCGGTCGACCTCCTCGGCGGCGGTCACCTCCGGGCCGGGTGCGGCCCGGGCGCCGCCCACGTCGAGGATGTCGGCGCCTTCGGCGACGTGCCGCTCGGCGAGGCGGAGGAACTCGTCGAAGTCCCAGTGCCGGCCCCGGTCGTAGAAGGAGTCGGTGGTGCGGTTCAGTATTGCCATCACGACGCAGCGGTGGGTGACGTCGAACGCCCGGTCGGGGCCCAACTCGAGGAGCACGTGGCGACCGTACACGGCACCGTCGGTCAGGGTGGAGCCAGTCGCCGGACCCGGAGGTGGCCGGCCGGATGGTCCAGGGTCCAGCGATCGCCATCCACCTCCAGGACGGTCCCGGCCGGGGGCGTACCCACCCCGTCGGAGTTGGGTGGCCCCCAGAGTTCGACGCCGGGATAGCGGCTGCGCAGTGCCTCGGCGACCTCCGTGGCGACCGGTTCGCGAAACACGAGGAGCATCGGTGCGTGGACCCCGGCCTGCCGCAGGTCGGCCAACAGCCGTTCGGCACCTCCGGACCGGTCGACGACCACCACCCGTCCGACGCTGTCGAGGAGCCGCAGCCCGCCGGCTGCGCCCCGCCCGGGATCGTGGACCAGTGTGGCCACTGCGGTACCCAGCAGGATCATTGCCAGCCCGCCCAGGGCGACGCGCCCGGCAGAGGGTCGGTCCCGGTGGGCGCCCCCGGCGGCGAGGGCGACTAGCGCCGATGCGGCCAGGGCGCCGACCCCGCCGAGCAGCCCGATCGGATGGCGTCCGGCCCAGGCGGCCAGCCCCCCGATCCACCCCAGGCCCAGGCTCGTCGGCAGGTGCAACAGGGCGTCCACGGGGGGTCCGAGGACGCCGGCCGCGAGGCCTCCGGTGATGCCCCACACCATGACGGGTCCGGCAACCGGTGCCGCCAGCAGGTTCGCCGGGAAGGCTGCGACGGGGACCGGCCCGAACAGGAGGAGCAGGATCGGCGCAACGGCCGCCTGGGCGGCCAAGGTCACCGAAGCCGCCTCTCGGAGCGGCCGTGGTCCCGGCAAGAGAGAGGACAGCCGGGAGGCGCCCAGCAGGATCCCGGCACACGCCGACACCGAGAGCTGGAATGCGGCCCGGTGCACGAGGAGGGGGTCGACGAGCAGCAGTCCGGCGACCGAAACGCAAAGCAGGCGCAGGCCTTCGGACTCGCGGCCGCGTGCGGCGGCGAGGGCGCTTCCGCCCGCCATCACGGTGGCCCGCAGGACCGAGGGCTCGAAGCGCGTCACGAGGGCGAAGAAGGCGAGCACCAGGACCGTCGCCGGCAGCCGGCTACGAAACCGGAGCCGGTGGAGCAGCGGCGAGGCGGCGGCCACCACGAGGGCCACGTTCTGGCCGGAGACGGCGAGGAGGTGACCGAGTCCGGCGGCACGGAAGTCGTCGGCGGTGCGGGCGTCCTGGGCCCGATCGTCCCCGAGGACGAGGCCGGTGAGGAGTGCGGCCTGCTCGGGCGGGAGGGATGCAGCTCCTCGGGCGAGGGTCCGACGAAGGGCGTTGGCCAGTCGGTGCACCGGTCCGGCCGGCAGGGCCTCTCCGACGGCGAACACCTCGAGGGTGCCCCCGACGTGGCGGATGCGCTGCCACCGCCACGGGTCGCCGTCCAGGCGGCCACGGACCTCCAACCCCTCCCCCGCCAGCAGGCCGCCGACCTCGACGGTGGCCGGGAACTCGGCGTCGTAGCGGTGTCCCTCGAGGCGGACCTCGGCCCGGTGGCCCCCGCCGGGGAGGGGCCGTGGGTCGGTGAGGAGGCGCAGGACGCCGTCCACCGGACCCGACACGGGGTGTGCGGTGCCCTCCCAGGCGCGGTCCGTCAGCACACCCGAGAGGAGGAAGAGCCCGAGTAGGGCCACGACGCCCCACCGCCCACCCAGCAGGCGCCACAGGGCGGCGGCACCTGCGGCGAGGAGCAGGAGTCCCGGCCCGGGGGTCGGCGCCAGGACGCCGCACAGGACGGCGGCGAGGAGCAGCGCCTCCCGCTGGCGGCCCATCAGCCGCCGGGCAGTGTGACCTGGTCACGAAACCCGGCCAGCTTGGCGGGACCGATGCCGGCCACGGCCAGCAGGTCCTCGACGGTGCCGAACGGCCCGTAGCGCTCCCGGTGGCCGACGATCGCCTCGGCCAAGGAGGGGCCGACGCCGGTCAGGACCTCGAGTTGCCCGGCGCTGGCCCGGTTGGGGTCGACCATCGCCGTGGCCGCCGCCGGGTCGGGGCGGGGATCGTGGGGGATGCCGACGCTGGGCACCCAGATGCGGGCACCGTCCCGCAGTCGCTCGGCGAGGTTGAGTAGGTCGACATCGGCCTCGGCCAGCACTCCCCCGGCCGCCTCCAGCAGGTCGGCCACCCGGTCATCGGCGGGCCGGTGGTACAGCCCGGGTTGCTCGACCGCCCCGGCCACGTGGACCACGACCTGGGCGGGCGTGCTGGTCGTGCTGGGCGGCACGGTGACGAACGGAAGGTGCGTCGGGAGGTCTCCGGCCGACCGTGGCCAGACGGCCAGGGCGACGACTGCCAGCCCGGCCAACAGCAGGCCGGCGACGAGGAGCCGACCGGGTCCGATCGGGTGCTCGAACAGGATGTCGGCGACGGCGCGGCGGAGCGGGCCGCCTTCGGCGGGTGGTTCGGCGGGCATGGGGCACCTCCGGGCGGTCCCGGTGGCGGGTGGCGGGGAGGTGCGGACCGGCGTCCGAGGACGTCAGGGGGGGACGTGCTCGACGGCGCCGAGGGGAGGGAGGAGAACGGGAGGGTGCGGGTGCTAGAAGAGCGCCGAGGTGAGTCGCCGGCGCCAGTCGGCGGTGCGGGGGTCGTCCGGTCCGAGTACGTCGAGCAGGTCCACGAAGGCCTGCCGGGCGTCCTCGTCGTCCCGGACGGTTGGCAGGAGTTCGGCCAGTCGGCCCTCGACGTCGTCGACGGCTTCGGTGCGGGCCAGGGCGGCGAGGTGCCGGGCCTCGGGGGTTTCGGGAATGCGGGCGAGGAGTTCGAGCGCCTCGTCCCGGTCGCCGGCCGAGGAACGCTCGATGAGCAGGGCTGCCAGCGCCGTCACCGCCTCGGCGTCGTCGGGCGTGGTCTCGAGCGCTCTCCGCAGTGCGTCCTCGTCATGGGGGTCGAGCGCCGGCTCGGCGTCCTCGGCGGCGCCATCGGGAAGCAGGCGGGCCACGAAGTCCCGGACGAACGCCTCTCCCTGGGCGCCCATGAAGGAGTCGGCCGGCCGGCCGTCGACGATGGCGTGGACCGCCGGGATGGACTGGGCCCGGAAGGCCTGGGCGACGGCCGGGTTCTCGTCGACGTTCACCTTGGCGAGCACCACCCGCCCCCCGGTCTCACCGATGACCTTCTCGAGGATCGGGCCGAGTTGCTGGCAGGGACCGCACCAGGGGGCCCACAGGTCGACGACCACCGGCACCTGGGTCGAGCGCTCGATTACCTCGGTCTGGAAGGTGGCGTCGGTGACGTCCATGTGGCGTGGGCTCCGTCGGGACACGGCTGCGGGGACTTCGGGGGTCAGGGTAGAGACCACTCCCGGCGGCTCCACTACCGTGCCCGTCCATGACCGGGGGGCAGGCCACGCCGGGGATCGATCCGCTCCCGTTGCAACAGTGGTTCCAGGAACGCGTCGACGTCGTCGGGGACCTCGCCTTCTCCCAGATCACCGGCGGTCGCTCGAACCTCACCTTCACGGTGTCCGACGAGGCCGGTAGCCGCTGGGTGCTGCGGCGTCCCCCGTTGGGCCACGTCCTCGCGACCGCCCACGACATGCCCCGCGAGCACCGCCTCATCAGCGCCCTCGCCGGCAGCGGCGTGCCGGTGCCCGGGATCGTCGGACTCTGCGAGGACGAGGCGGTCAACGGTGCCCCCTTCTACGCCATGGAGTTCGTGGAGGGACGCGTGGTGCGAACACACGAGGACGCCGTCGACGTGGGCCCCGACCTGCTGGGACGGATGGGTGCCTCGCTGGTGGAGGTGCTGGCCCGCCTCCACGGCCTCGACGTCGATGCCGTCGGGCTGGGCGACCTGGCCCGCCGGGAGGGTTACATCCAGCGGCAGTTGAAGCGCTGGCGCTCGCAGTTCGAGGAGTCCACCACCCGGGACATCCCGAACGTCCTGGCCGTCCACGAGCGCCTGGCTGCCCGCATCCCCGAGCAGCAGGGCGTGGGGATCGTGCACGGCGACTACCGCCTGGACAACTGCATGATGCGTGGGGATGGCGGCGTGGCCGCGGTCCTCGACTGGGAGCTGTGCACCCTGGGCGACGTGCTCGCCGACCTGGCGGCCATGGTCGCCTACGCCGACCAGCGGGCTGCCGGGGACACGCCGCTCAACACCTCCGCCGAGGGCTATCCCACGCCCGACGAGGTCCGGGCGATGTACGCCGCCCACAGCGGCCGGGACCTGGACGGCTTCGACTTCTACCTGGCGTTCGCCCACTGGCGCACCGCCTGCATCGTGGAGGGCGTGTACGCCCGCTACGAGGCCGGGGTGATGGGCGAGGCCGATCCGACACTGGTCCGACTGTTCGGCGACCGGGTGCTGGCGCTGGCCGACATCGCCGCCGAGTGCGCGGCCCGTCTCCCGTGAGGAGGTCGCGGTGAGCCAGGAGCGCCTCCTCGTCCAGATGGAACGCCCCGACCTGGAGTCGCCGGTGCTGGTGGTCGCCCTGGACGGATGGATCGACGCCGCTGGGGCCGCTGCCGACGCCGTGTCGCACCTCCTGTCGGGCGGTGGTCATGCCGTCGCCCGCTTCGACACGGACCGCCTGTTGGACCACCGTGCCCGACGGCCGACCCTCCGCCTCGTGGACGGGGTGGCGCGTGGCCTGGAGTGGCCCCGCATCGAGGTGCGCCTTCTGGACCACGTGGAGGGCCGGGACGTGCTGCTCCTCCACGGGGCCGAGCCGGACCACGAGTGGCGTGCCTTCGCCGCCGAGGTCGTCGACTGCTGCCGTGGCCTCGGGGTCGTGCTGGTGGTCGGCCTCGGTGCCTATCCGGCGGCGGTTCCGCACACCCGACCCTCGCGCCTGGCCTGCACGGCCGGCAGCGAGGAGTTGACGCAGCGCCTGGACTTCGTGACCGCCTCCCTGGAGGTGCCCGCCGGTGCCCAGGCGGCGATCGAGGTGGCGGCGACGGCCGCCGGCATCGACGCCGTGGGACTGTGGGCGCAGGTCCCCCACTACCTGTCGGCCACGTCGTTCGCCCCGGCCACGGAGTCGCTGCTCGAGGGGCTGGCGACGCTGCTCGGGGTGGACCTGGGACTGGCGCCGGTCACCGAGCAGGCCCTGGCGGCCCGGACCCGCCTCGACGAGCTGGTGGCCCGCGACCCCGAGCACGTCACGATGCTGGAGAAGCTCGAGGCCATCTACGACGACCTCCACGACCCGCGGGCGCAACTGCCCAGCGGCGAGGACCTGGCGGCGGAACTGGAGCGCTTCCTTCGCGAGCAGTAGGCCCGGGGCTGGCGTGGCACCGGTCCCGGTCAGACGACCAGGTTGACCAGTTTCGGCGGCCGGGCGATGACCTTGCGGGGGACGGCGCCGTCGAGGAGGGCGGCCACCTTGTCCGAGGCGAGGGCTGCCGCCTCGGCACCGGACTCGTCGAGGTCGGCGGGGACCTCCAGTCGGTCGCGGACCTTGCCGTTGACCTGGACGACCATGGTGACGGTGTCGTCGACGAGCTTGGCCGGGTCGGCCTCGGGCCAGGGCTGTTCGTGGACGTGGCCGCCGTTGCGGGCCTCCCAGAGTTCGGCGCACAGGTGCGGGGCGGCGGGCGCCATGACCAACAGGAGGGCGTCGACGGCGGCGTCCAGCGTGGGGCCGTGGGGCCCGTCGTCGGCCTGCACCCAGCGGTAGACGAGATTGGTGAACTCCATGAAGCCGGCGATGGCGGTGTTGTAGGACCAGCGGTCGTACTCGTCGGTGATGCGGGCGACGAGCCGGTGCGTGGCCTTGTCGACCTCCGTGTCGGCGGCGGTGGGCGCCCCGTCTCGGGCGCCGGCCGCCAGGTCGCCGCCGGGAACGGCGAGGCGCCAGACACGGGCGAGGAACTTGGCGCACCCGTCGATGCCGAAGTCCTCCCAGTCGACGTCCTCCTGGGGCGGCTTGACCTGCAGGTGGGCGAGGCGCAGGGCGTCGGCGCCCTGGTCGTCGAGGATCTCCTCGGGGGCGATCAGGTTGCCCTTGGACTTGGACATCTTGGCCCCGCCGAGGCGGATCATGCCCTGGGTGAAGAGGCGGGCGAAGGGCTCGCGCAGTCCGGCGGGGGCGACGCCGAGGTCGGCCAGGGCCTTGGTGAAGAACCGGGCGTACATGAGGTGGAGGATGGCGTGCTCGACGCCGCCGATGTACTGGTCCACGGCCAGCCAGCGGGAGGCAGAGGCCGTGTCGAAGGGCGCCTCCTCGTTCCACGGGTCGGTGAACCGCAGGAAGTACCAGGACGAGTCCACGAACGTGTCCATGGTGTCGGTCTCGCGCCGTGCCGCTCCCCCGCAGGCGGGGCAGGTGGCGTCGAGGAAGCCCTGGTGGGTGGTGAGGGGCGACCTGCCGGTGGGCATGAACTCGACGTCGTCGGGCAGGTCGATCGGCAGGTCCTCGACGGCAACCGGCTGCTCACCGCAGTCGTCGCAGTAGACGATCGGGATGGGGCAGCCCCAGTAGCGCTGGCGGGACAACAGCCAGTCGCGGAGCCGGTAGTTGATGGTGCGCTCACCGAGGCCCCGTTCCTCGAGCCAGTCGATGGCGGCGGCCTTGGCGTCGTCGACGTGGAGTCCGTCGAGGAACTCGCTGTTGATGGCGGGGCCGTCGCCGAGGTAGGCCTGCCCGTCGAAGTCGTCGGGCGGCTGGACGGTGCGGACGATGTCGCAGCCGTGGGCCTCGGCGAAGTCCCAGTCGCGCTGGTCCTGGCCGGGGACGGCCATGATCGCCCCGGTGCCGTAGGTCATGAGCACGTAGTCGGCGGCGAACAGCGGGATGGCCCGTCCCGTGAACGGGTTGACGACGCGGCCGCCGATGTCGATGCCGCGCTTGTCGAGGGCGCCCTCGGTGGAGAGGCGGTCGATCTCGGAGCGGCCGGCCAGCGAGGCCCGGAAGGCCTCGACGTCGGCCCGGCGGTCGTCGGTGGTGAGTTCGTCGATGCGGGGATGCTCGGGCGAGATGACGGCGAAGGTCATGCCGAAGCTGGTGTCGGGCCGGGTGGTGAACACGGACAGCGGTTCGACGTCGGTGCGGGCGTTGCCGTCGACGTCGACGATCGGCAGGCCGAACTCGGCGCCCTCGGATCGGCCGATCCAGTTGCGCTGCATGACCTTGACCTTGTTGGGCCACTCGAGGTCGTCGAGGTCGTCGAGCAGCTCCTGGGCGTAGGCGGTGATCCGGTAGAACCACTGCTCCATGTCGCGGTGCTCGACGACGTCGCCGGAACGCTCGCAGGTGCCGTCGGGCAGGACCTGCTCGTTGGCGAGCACGGTGACGCAGCCGGGGCACCAGTTGACGGGTGCCTCGCCGCGGTAGACCAGGCCGGCCTCGTGGAACTTGAGGAAGATCCACTGGGTCCAGCGGATGTAGTCGGGGTCGTGGCTCTTGACGACCCGCCGCCAGTCGTAGGCGGCGCCGATGCGGCGCAGCGAGGCCGACAGCAGCTCGATGTTGGCTTCGGTGTTGATGCGGGGGTGCGTGCCGGTCTGGATGGCGGCGTTCTCGGCGGGCAGCCCGAAGGAGTCGAAGCCGATCGGCGAGAGGACCCCGTCGCCCCGCATGGTGCGGTAGCGCACCAGCAGGTCGCCCATCGTGTAGTTGCGGACGTGCCCCATGTGCGCCGGCCCGGACGGGTACGGGTACATCGAGAGCACGTAGTAGGGCGGCCGGGGGTCGTCGTTGTCGACCTCGTAGGTGCCGTCGTCGAGCCATCGCTGCTGCCAGCGGGCCTCGATGGCCTGGGGGTCGTACGGGGTGGACACGGCTGACGAGGCTACCGATCGGGGCCTCGGATGGCGGTATGTTCCCGGTCCGCTCCGGGCACCCGCTTGGTAGTCTGAGCGCTCCCCGGGGCTATAGCTCAGTTGGAAGAGCGCCTCCATGGCATGGAGGAGGTCGGGGGTTCAATTCCCCCTAGCTCCACCGAGCGCCGCAGGTCACCAGGCCTGCGGCGTCTTCGCGTCCGTGCACCGAATCTTGCCTGACCCGAATCAGGGGACACGCAGGTGCGCCTTTGCCCTATGCCCCGTCGGCGAAATCAACCCGCGAACAGTCAGACCAGAGGCGTTCGAGGTCGTAGTGGGCGCGGGTCTCCTCGTCGAAGACGTGGACCACGAAGCTGGCGTAGTCCATCAGCACCCACTGCCGGGTGTCCCGGCCCTCGACGCGCACCGGGCGCGGACCGCCGGCCAGCGCCACGAACTCCTCGACGTCGTCGACGATGGCCCGGACCTGTCGGGCGTTGGCGCCACTGGTGACCACGAAGAGGTCGGTCACCGCCAGCACGTCGCCAACGTCGATGACGACGGTGTCGCGGCCCAGTCCCCCGTGGGCGGCATGGGCGGCTTCGAGCGCCCAGCGGCGCGGGTCGACGTCCGAGTCCTCCACGGGCGGCGACGCTATCCGGACCCGGCGTCGCCGGGGAGGGCCGTGGACACCTCGTCGTGCTCGGCGGCGAAGTCGGCGCCCAGCACGACGGTCAGGTCGGCGGCAGGGCTGAGCAGCGGGTCGTGGAGCGTGCCGCCGCCCACGACGACCGCCAGGCGGGCCGCCTCGGCCTCGCGGGCCGGATCCCGGTACAGCACCCGCGTGCCGATCACGTCGAAGTCCTCGTGGTTGCCCACCACCGACACCTCCGCACCGGCGGCGACCAGCAACTGTCGGGCCAGCTCGTCCAGTGTGAAGTCTCCGTGCCCGTTGAGCAGCCGCACCGTGATGCGGGCCCCGGGCGCGGCCGGGATCGGGAACGGGAAGGTCTCGACCACCGTGCCTGCCACCCAGTCGGGCGCCGGATCGAGCGACGGCCAGGCCACGACCCGCAGGTCGCCACCGCTGATCGCCCGTACCACGTCCACGACCTCGATGGCGATGGCCGGCAGGCGCTCTTCGGGGTCGGCCGCCGCGCCGACGGCCTGGAGCCACGCCCGCCACCAGGCCTCCTGGCGGGACACCCGCCGGATCGGATCCTCGAATGCCTCTGCCAGCCAGCCGGCCGCGTCGGCACCGGCCACCACCTCGCCCTCGGAGGCCACGTCGATCGGACCGGCCGGCTCCACCAGGCTGGTCAGACGGGCCGGGGTCAGCAACGCCGTGCCGCCGACCTCCACGTCCAGCAGGCCGACGACCGCGGCCCGCAACCCGGCCTCGCCACCCGCCGCGTAGGCGTCGACGAGGGATCCTCCACCCGTGCGCGACTCGGGCGGAAGCACCAGCACGGTGCCGCCCCCGTTCTGCCGGTCGGCCACCGCCAGGACGGCGACGCCGGTCAGCCCGCCGCCGTCGTCCTCGGACGCGGCCAGCAGCGACCAGGTCTGCTCCACGAACGCCTCGAAGCCCGGCGCGGTCGGGTCGGTGACCACCTCGACCACCTCACCCTCCTCGCTGTCGAGGACCCGGTCGAAGCCCTCGAGTACGAGGAACGCCGACCAGACGGCGGCGGCGAGCAGCAGCAACGGGAAGCCCCACCGCCAGAGTGGTGGCAGCGGCGGCGTCGGCACCCGCTGACGGAAGCGCGGTGGGTGCGTCGGGACCTCGAGCCGCGGCCGTGGCGGTGGCGGTGGCGTCGACCCCTCGCGTGACTCCTCAACGCTCACGGTCGCCCGCCCGTCCCGTAGAGCCCGAGCTCTCGCACCACCCGGTCGACGCCCTCGGGCACGAGACCGGTGCACAACTCGCCGGCGGCGTAGCGGTCCCGAAGTTCGCTGCTGGACAACGCGGGCAGGTCGACGTCCCACTCCTCCACCGCCCAACCCGGTGGCGCACCGCCCTCGATTCCCGACCGTCGCATGACGACGATCGTGGCACGGTCGCGCACCTCGGTGGGGCGCAGCCAGGTGTCGAGCAGGGCGGCGGCATCGGCGCCCAGCAGGAGCAGCAGTTCGGCAGCGGGGTGCTCGTCGGCCAGTTCGGCCAAGGTGTCGGCCGTGGCCGATGGCCCCTCCCGGCGGACCTCCCGGTCGTCGAGGCGCACCACGGCGGCCAGGTCGGGGCGATCCGCCAGCAGCCCCTCCCGCAGGGCCGCCGCCATGGCCAGGCGATCGGCCGCCGGCGTGACCTCCCCCGCTCCCGTCTTCTGCCACGGGTCGCCGGCCACCATGACGAGCAGTCGGTCGAGGGCGAGGTGGGCGACCGCCGCCTCGATCGCTGCCGCATGGCCGGCGTGGGGCGGATCGAAGGTGCCGCCGAACACGCCGATCCGCATGGGGGCAGGCGCCGCGGCGTCGGTCACGGGGGGAGCCTACCCAGTGGGCATGCAACGGAACGGACGACGCCGGGACGCCCTGAGCATCCCGCATCACGGGAAATACCGACCATTCAGGGTCGCTGACCTGCGATTATGCAGTCATGTGCCACCAGTCATACGGTTTGGGCTTCCCTTCGACCACGATCTGTGCTTGTATGTGCACTCGTCGGAGCAGCCGAGACCCCGATGATGCGGAACGGCTCCCACCCCTTCGCAGTCCGCCGTGTGCCAGCGCGCGGTCCCAGATCCCCCCAACACCACAGAAGAGCGTGAGTAGAAGATGAGTGATTCCGTCGGCCAGTACCTGAACGAGATCGGCATGGTCCCCCTCCTGAACGCCCAGGAGGAGCGAGAGCTGTCCCAGATCATCGAGGCAGGCGCCGAGGCCCGTGCCAAGAAGGAGGCCGGCGAGACCGGCGCCGCCCTCGACCGGGCCATCCGCAAGGCCGCCCAGGCCAAGGACCGGTTCATCCGTTCCAACCTGCGCCTCGTGGTCAGCGTCGCCCGCCGCTACCCCCTGCCCCCCGGCATGGAGCTGCTCGACCTCATCCAGGAGGGCAACCTCGGCCTCGAGCACGCCGTCGACAAGTTCGACTGGCGCAAGGGCTTCAAGTTCTCCACCTACGCCACCTTCTGGATCCGCCAGGCCATCGGCCGGGCCCTCGACCAGAAGGCCAGCCTGGTCCGCCTCCCCGGCGACCGCTCGGCCAGCCTGCGGGCCGCCCTGCGGGCCGTCTCCGGCAACGGTGACGAGCTCGACGAGGAGCACGCCCGCCTCCACCGGCTGACCACCCCCACCTCCCTCGACCGCACCATCGGCGACGACGACAGCAACGAGTTGGTCGACCTCCTCCCCGACGCCACCCCCGGACCCGAGGCCGAGGTGATGGACCGGGCCGAGAACGAGAGGGCCATGGGCCTGCTCGACGTCCTCGACTCCCGTGCCCGCTACGCCGTCGAGCAGCGCTTCGGCCTCCATGACGGCCGCAAGCGCTCGTACCGCGAGGTCGGCGAGGAGCTCGGTGTCACCGCCGAGGCGGCCCGCCGCCTCGTGAAGCGTGCGGTCAACACGGTCCGCGACCGGGCGTCCGAAGTCGCCAACGACGCGGCCTGACCGGCCCCACCGCCTGCCGGCCCGGCCGGCGGGCAACCGGCGCACACCTGCCGATATTCACCGGGGCACGCGCGCGCCCTCCCCGTAGGCTTTCGCTGTGGACACCGAAACCCGCACCGGAACCCCCTCGCGTTCCGGCCCCGACTGGAATCCGCGCTCGTGGCGCGACCGGCCGGCCCTCCAGCAGCCCGTCTGGCCCGACGACACCGTCCATGAGGCGGTGCTCGACGAGATGCGCGAACTGCCGCCGCTGGTCTTCGCCGGCGAGGCCCGCGACCTGACCGAGACGCTCGCCGCGATCACACGCGGCGAGGCGTTCCTGCTCCAGGCCGGCGATTGCGCCGAGTCCTTCGACACCTCCGCCGACTCCATCCGCGACCGCCTGCGGGTCATCCTCCAGATGGCGGTCGTGCTCACGTACTACACCGGGGTCCCCGTCCTCAAGGTCGGCCGCATCGCCGGCCAGTTCGCCAAGCCCCGCACCAGCGACACCGAGACCGTCGACGGCGTCGAGCTGCCCTCCTTCCGGGGCCACATCGTCAACGACATCGGCTTCACCGAGGGCGACCGGGTCGCCGACCCCACCCGCCTGCTCACCGCCTACCACCGGGCTGCCGCCACCCTCAACCTGCTGCGGGCCTTCACCAAGGGCGGCTTCGCCGACCTCTCCCACGTCCACCAGTGGAACCGCGAGTTCGTCGCCGACAGCCCCGCCGGGCAGCGCTACGACGAACTGGCCGGCGAGATCGACCGGGCCGTCCAATTCATGCGGGCCTGCGGCGTCACGTCTGACCGCCTGGCAGAGCTCAGCCAGGTCGACTTCTACACCAGCCACGAGGCGCTCCTGCTCGGCTACGAGGAGGCCCTCACCCGCCGCGACTCCCTCACCGGCGACTGGTACGACTGCTCCGCACACATGCTCTGGATCGGCGAGCGCACCCGCCAACCGGACGGCGCCCACGTCGAGTTCCTGCGGGGCATCCACAACCCCCTCGGCTGCAAGGTCGGCCCCACGGCCACCGCCGACGAGGTGTTGGCCCTGTGTGAGGCGCTCAACCCCGACCGCACCCCGGGTCGCCTCACCCTGATCACCCGCATGGGCGCGACCAAGGTCGTCGACGGCCTGCCGCCGCTGCTGGAGGCCGTGCGCGACGCCGGCCATCCCGTGGTGTGGGTGTGCGACCCGATGCACGCCAACACCTTCACCGCCGACGACGGCCGCAAGACCCGCCACTTCGACGACGTCCTGGCCGAGGTGTCCGGCTTCTTCGCCGCCCACCGCTTCGTCGGCACCATCCCCGGCGGCGTCCACCTCGAGCTCACCGGCGACGACGTCACCGAATGCCTTGGCGGCGGTGCCGAGGTCGCCACCGCCGACCTGGCGCAGCGTTACGAGACCATGTGCGACCCCCGCCTCAACGGCCAGCAGAGCATCGACCTGGCGTTTCGGCTGGCCGAGTTGCTCCGCAACGGCCACCGGTAGCGGGGGCGCCGGCCGGTAGGCCGCGTCGGCCCGCTACACCAGCTTCTCGACGAAGGTCTCCAGTTGGCGCAGGTTGCGCACCTCGTACACGCCGTCGCAGTGGGTGCCGTACTCCCCCACGATCGAGTCGCCGGTGTCCCAGTAGGCCCGGGGTTCGGGGTTCAGCCAATAGACCTTGCGGGCCCGGTGCTGGACCTCCTTGAGGATCCACGACTGGGAGGCGTGGTAGTTGTTGCGGGCGTCGCCGAGGACCAGAACCGTCGTCTTGGGGCCGATGTCGCGGTTGAAGCGCTCCCAGAACACCCCGAAGGCGTGCCCGTAGTCCGAGTGCCCGTCCACCCACACCACGTCGGCCTCGGTGTTGACCCGGTGCACCGCCTCACCGATGTCCTCGACGCCTTCGAAGAAGCGGGTGACCTCGTCGAGGCCGTCGATGAACACGAACGAGCGGACCTTCGAGAACTGGCTGCTGATGGCGTAGACCAGGTGCAGCGTGAAGCGGGCGAACGCCGCCACCGACCCGGAGATGTCGGCCACGACCATGATCTCGGGCTTGGCGGGCCGCGGGAACCTGAACTTGGGCTCGGCCGGCACGCCGCCGTAGCTGAGCGAGTGGCGCATGGTGCTGCGGAAGTCGAGGGGGCCCTTGCGGCCGTGGCGGCGCTTGCGGGCCAGGCGCACGGCCAACTTGCGGGTAAGCGGGTAGATGGCCTTGCGCAGGTTGGCCAGCTCCTCCCGTGAGGCGTGCATGAAGTCGACGTCCTCGGGCAGGGGCTTGCGCAGCGTCTTGGCCATGGCGTCGACGCCCCGGTCGGCCACCAGCCGACGCCGGATCTCGGCCTCGATCTCGCGCTTGAGCTGCTCGATCCGGTCGGCGAACTCGTCCCGCTCGAGGCGCTCCTCGAGCGGCGTGAGGTCCTCGGGAGCCTCGTCGCGCGAGGCCTCCATGAGGTTGTCGAGCATCTCGTCCAGCTCGAGGTTCCGCAGGGTGCGGTACAGGTAGTACGTGCCGCCGACGGGCCGGCCCGGCTCCATGCCGGCGTAGCGGGTGACCGCTTGGCGGGCGAGGGCCGCCAGCATGGCGGCGTCGCCGTTCATGAGCGCCTTGAAGAGCATCTCGGCCAGCTGCTCGGGCGTGAGCGCCTGCATGCCCCCGCCGCCGCCCTGGGGCTGCTGACCCTGGCCGGGAGCGAACTCGGCGTCCTCGTCGGCCGGGGCGGCGTCGTCTCCCTCCCGGATCACCTCGTACTCGGGTCCCCGCAGCGAGAAGTAGACCTCGAAGACGACCTCGAATGCCTTCCAGTGCGCGTGGTTCTTGACCAGGGTGGCGCCGAGGGCGTACTTGAAGGCCTCCCGGTCCTCGATCGGGACGTGGGTGACCGCCTCCATGGCGTCGAGGTTCTCGGTCAGGCTGACCGGCAGGCCCGCTCGGCGGAGCTCGACGATGAAGTCGCTGAGCAGGTCGAGGAGCGGCTTGTCCCCGGCCCGGGTGGGGGGTTCGGCGAGGCTCATCGTCGGGTCGGAGCGGATCGTGGGGCGGAAGCCCGGGGCCGGCTCAGTCTCCGGCGGTCAGGTCGTCCGGGTTGTCCGCGAACTCCTTGACCGCCTTGTCGATGTCGGTGCGGTACTTGAGCAGGATGTTGACGGTCTCGGTGGCCGTCTCGGCGTCGACCTTGTCGATGCCGAGCAGCACGAGGGTGCGGGCCCAGTCGAGGGTCTCCGACACCGAGGGGTGCTTCTTGAGGTCCAGTTGGCGGATCGAGCGCACGATGCGGGCCACCTGGTCGGCGAGGTTCTCGTTGATGCCCTCGACCTTCGCCTCGACGATCCGGCGCTCCCGCTCGAGGTCGGGGTAGTCGATGTAGAGGTAGAGGCAGCGGCGCTTGAGCGCCTCGGAGAGCTCCCGGGTGGCATTGGAGGTCAGAAACACCAGCGGCACCTGGTTGGCGGCGACGGTGCCCAACTCGGGGATCGACACCTGGTACTCGGAGAGGATCTCGAGTAGGAGCGCCTCGGTCTCGACCTCGACCCGGTCGACCTCGTCGACGAGCAGCACGACCGGCTCCTCGGCGCGGATCGCCTCGAGCAGCGGCCGGGTCAGCAGGAACTCCTCGGAGAAGAGGTCGTCCTCGATCTCGGACCAGGCGCCGTCACCCTCGGCCTGGATGCGCAGGAGCTGCTTCTTGTAGTTCCACTCGTAGAGGGCCTTGGACTCGTCGAGGCCCTCGTAGCACTGCAGGCGGATCAGGTGTGCGCCGGTGATGGCGGCGACGCTCTTGGCCAGCTCGGTCTTGCCGGTGCCGGCGGGACCCTCGACGAGGATGGGCTTGCCGAGCCGGTCCGCGAGGTAGACGATGCCGGCGATGCCCTCGTCGGCCAGGTAGTTGGCGTCGGCCAGCGACTCGCGCACGCCGGGGACGTCGGCGAAGCGGGGCTCGTTGGCCGGGGCTGCAGGGTTCGACATGGCGCCGAGGCTACCGAGGGGTCACTTCGGGTCCGGCATCAGGACGGGGCGGCGGTCGGATTTCACAGCGGCCGGGTTCACGGGCCGCTTCAACCCCGGACCTGGCCGTCGCCGCGCACCACGTACTTCTCGGTGGTCAGCTGCGCGAGGCCCATGGGGCCGCGGGCGTGGAGCTTCTGGGTGCTGATGCCGATCTCGGCACCGAAGCCGAACTCCTCGCCGTCGACGAAGCGGGTCGAGGCGTTGACCAACACGGCGGCGGCATCGACCTCGTTGCAGAACCGCTCGGCGGCCGCCTCGTCGGTGGTGACGATGGCCTCCGAATGCCCGCTGCCGGTCTGGTTGACGTGGTGGATGGCCTCGTCCAGGTTCGTGACCACCCGCACCGAGAGCTTCAGGTCCAGGAACTCGGTGGCGTAGTCGTCGTCCTCGGCCACCCCGATGGACGGGGCGATCATCCGCGACCGGCCGTCGCCCACGAACTCCACGCCGTCGAGGGCGGCCAGGGCCATCGGCAGGAACTCGTCGGCCACGTCGACGTGCACGACGAGGCTCTCGGCGGCGTTGCAGACCGAGGGCCGCTGCGTCTTGGCGTTGTGGAGGATCGACACCGCCATGTCGAGGTCGGCGGCGGCGTCCACGTACACGTGGCAGTTGCCGTCCCCGTCGATCACGTAGGGCACGGTGGCGTTCTCGAGGATCGAGCGGATCAGCGACGGCCCGCCCCGCGGAATCAGGCAGTCGATGCTGTCCCGCAGGCGCATGAACTCGACGGCGGCCTCGCGGCTGACGTCCTCGACCAGCACCATCGAGTCGGCCGGCAGGCCCGTCCCGGCGACGGCCGCCCGGATCGATGCGGCGATGGCCCGGTTGGACTCGAGGGCGGCCGAGGAGCCCCGCAGGAACGCCACGTTGCCGGACTTGAGGCACAGTCCGAAGGCGTCGCTGGTGACGTTGGGGCGCATCTCGTAGATGATCGCCACGACGCCGAGCGGCACCCGGACCTTGGAGATCGCCAGGCCATTGGGGCGGTCCCAGGCATCGGTGACCTGGCCCACCGGGTCGGCCAGTTCGGCCACCTGGCGCAGGCCCGAAGCCATCCCCTCGAGGCGGGACTCGTCGAGGCGCAGGCGGTCGAGCAGGCCGGGGGCGATGCCCTCGACCTCGCCGCGCACGAGGTCCAGTTCGTTGCCCTCCAGGATCTGCCCGGCGTCGGCCAGCAGGCCGTCGGCGGCGGCACGCAGGGCATCGTCCTTCTGCGCCGTGGTCGCCACGGCGAGGGCGGGGGCCGCCCCGCGGGCGCGGCGGCCCAGGTCGGGGATGGTCGAGGTGGTGACGCTCACGGGAGTGCAGGCTACCGGCGCCCCCTCCCCCGCTCCGCTGCCCACGTGCTCCCACCGGCCCGGCCTACCTCTCCGATTCCGGGCCGAGAACTAGGGTCGGCCGGATGGAGGAGGCTCCCACGGCGGACGGCGGCGAGCGCCCACAGGGCGCCCGCTCGGTGGCCTCGGGGATCCTCTGGTCCCGGCTCTCCGGGCTGCTGCGCGAGTCGCTGCTGCGTTCGGTGCTGGGCCTCGGCCCCGCCGCCGACGCCTTCGGTGCCGCCCTGCGCATCCCCAACGTGCTCCAGAACCTGCTCGGCGAGGGGTCGCTGTCGGCCTCGTTCATCCCCGTCTACTCGCGGCTGCTGGGCGAGGGCCGCGACGAGGAGGCCGGGAGGGTGGCGGGCGCCGTGGCCGGCCTCGTGGCGGTGCTGTCCGGCGGCCTCGCCCTCTTCGGCATCGTCTTCGCCCGACCACTCACCTCGCTGTTGGCCCCCGGCTTCGACGGGCCCCGACACGAGCTCACGATCGACCTCATCCGGGTCACCACGGCCGGCGTCGGCTTCCTCGTGCTGTCGGCCTGGTGCCTCGGGGTGCTCAACAGCCACCGGCGCTTCTTCCTGCCGTATGTGGCGCCGGTGCTGTGGAACGGGGCCCAGGTCCTGGTGCTGCTCGCCGCACTGTTCGCCGACTGGGAAGCCGAGGGGGCGGCCCGGGCGCTGGCCTGGGGCCTCGTGGCCGGCGGCCTGCTCCAGTTCGGGATCCAGGCCCTGGCAGTACGGACCCTCCTCCCCGAGCTGCGACCCAGCCTCGACCGCAAGGATCCCGGCGTCGTCGAGGTGCGACGGCGGTTCGTCCCTGCCGTGCTGGGGCGCGGCGTCGTGCAACTCTCCGGCTACGTCGACCTGGTGCTGGCGTCCCTCCTGGCCACCGGCGCCGTCGCCGCCCTGCTCTCGGCCCAGGCCCTCTACCTGCTGCCGCTCAGCCTGTTCGCCCTCAGCGTTGCCGCCGCCGAACTGCCCGAGATGTCCCGCACCGGCGACACGGCGGCACTCGCCGGGCGGGCCTCCGCCGCCCTGCGGCGCACGGCCTTCTTCACGGTGTTCAGCGCCGTGGCCTATGTGGCAGTCGGCGAGCCGATCGTGGACGCCCTGTTCGGCTGGGGGGCCTTCGACGCAGACGACGCCCGGGTGGTGTGGCTGGTGCTGGCCGCCTACTCGCTGGGGCTTCCCGCCACCTCGGTCTCCCGGGTGCTCCAGGGGACCTGCCACTCGGTCGGCGACACGGCCGGTCCGGCCCGCATCGCCGGCATCCGCGTCGTCGTGGCCGCCGTCGTCGGCGTGGCGCTCATGTTCCAGTTCGACGAGGTCTGGGTGCTCGACGGCGACTTCGGCACCGGCACCCTCGGCACCGGCACCGCGGCTGCCGCCCCGCACCTCGGCGCCGCCGGCCTGGCCCTGGGCTCGGCGGTGGCCGCCTGGGTCGAACTGGGGCTGCTCTCCGGACGGGCCCGCCGGGCGGCCGCCGACCTCCCCTCCCCCGCCGGCGCACTCGGATCGCTGGCAGTCCCGGCCTCGCTGGCCTTCCTCACCGGTGCCGCAGCGAAGCTGCTCCTCGGCGGGCTCCACCCGCTCCTGGCCGCCCCGCTGGCGCTCGGCGTCGCCGGCCTCGTGTACCTGGCGGCGGCCTTCCGCACCGGCGTCCCCGAGGCCCACCTGGTGCTCGGCCCGATCCGCCGCCGTCTCTGGGACTGAGCGGCTTCCCACCGCCCGTCAGCGCGGGAGGACGACCAGGTCGTCGGCGTGGATGACCTCGTGGGGGACGCCCTCGGGCAGGTCGCCCGTTCGGCGACCCAGGTGGGCCCGCAGCAGCGCCGAGTCGTGGCGCACGATGCCCTTGGCGAAGACGGTGCCGTCGGGATCGACCACCTCGACGGCGTTCCCCGACTCGAACCTGCCCTCCACGCCGGTCACGCCGGCCGGCAGCAGCGACACCCGTCGCTCCTCCAGCGCCCGCCGTGCGCCGGTGTCGACCGCCACCTGGCCCGAGGAGCCGACGGCGAAGGCGATCCAGAGACGGCGTGCCCCCAGCCGGCCCTCGCGGGCGCGTACGAGGGTGCCCACGCCCGGCCGACCGGCCACGGCGTCGACCACGACGCCCGCGCGCCGGGCATCGGCGATCACGGCGGGCACCCCCGACCACGAGGCGATCTTGGCGGCCGCCAGTTTCGAGGCCATGCCGCCGCTGCCCCGAACCGTGCCGGTGCCGCCGGCCAGGCCCTCCATCTCGTGGTCGAACTCGACGATCTCCTCGATGAGCGACGCCCCGGCGTCGAGGCGCGGGTCGGCGGTGAACAGGCCAGGCGTGTCGGTCAGCAGCACCAGCAGGTCGGCCTCGACCAGGTGCGCCACGAGTGCGGCGATCCGGTCGTTGTCGCCGAAGCGGATCTCGTCGTCGGCGATGGCGTCGTTCTCGTTGACCACCGGCACGACCCCGAGTTCGAGCAGGCGGGTGAGGGTGCCGCGTGCGTGCAGGTACTGGGCCCGCACGAAGAAGTCCAGCGGGGCCAGTAGCACCTGTCCGGCGATGAGTCCGTGGCGTCCCAGCGCCTCCTGGTAGGTACCGATCAGGTTTCCCTGCCCCACGGCCGACACGGCCTGGAGGGTCACGGCGTCGCGGGGCCGCCGGTCACCGCCCATGCCGAGGTCGGGCAGACCGGCGGCGATGGCCCCGGAGGTGACGACGAGCACCCGGTGACCCTCGCCGCACAGTGCCGCCACCTCGTCGCAGAGCTTGGCCACGAGGGCGCGGTCGACCTTGCCCTCGTCGTCGGTGATCGACGAGGACCCGACCTTGACGACGACGGTCCTGCCGGCGGTGCTCACGAGTCCTCTTCGTAGTCGAACTCGAGGCGGCCGATACGGACGGTTTCGCCTTCCTTCACCCCGGCACGGGCGAGGGCCCGGTCGACGCCCATCGAGCGCAACTTGCCGTGGACGTAGTCGAGGGCGTCCGGGTTGGTGAGGTCGTTCAGGTTGACCGTGCGGGCGATGCGCCTGTCGGCGATCTCCCAGGCGCCGTCCTCGCCGCGGGTGACGGCCACGCCCTCGGGCTCAGGCCGGTGCACCACGACCGGCGGGCCCTCCACGTGGGTGGCCCGGACCTCCTCGATGGCGTCTCCCATGCGGTGCACGAGGGTCTCGAGGCCCTCGCCGGTGAGGGCCGACAGGCGATCGCCCTCGAACACGGCGTCCTCCCCGGCCACGTCAGCGCGCGATCCGACCACGATCCTGGGCCGCTCGAGCAGATCCGGCTGGTAGGCCCCGAGCTCCTTCAGGAGCACCTCGAGCTGCTCGCCCGGCGGTCGTTCGGCGGTCGGCGCCAGGTCCAGCATGATGACCAGTACCCGTGCCCGCTCGACGTGCCGCAGGAAGCGGTGGCCGAGCCCCTTGCCCTCGGCAGCTCCCTCGATCAGTCCGGGGATGTCGGCCACGACGTACTCGCCGCGCCCGTCGGGCCGCACCACGCCGAGGTTCGGCTCGAGCGTCGTGAACGGGTAGTCGGCGATCCGGGGCTTGGCCGCCGAGATCCGCGAGATCAGGGTGCTCTTGCCGACGTTGGGGAAGCCCACCAGCGCCACGTCGGCCATGAGCCGCAACTCGAGGCGCAACCAGCGCTCCTCCCCCTCTTCGCCCTGTTCGGCGAAACCCGGGACCCGCCGCTTGTTGGAGAGGAACTTGGCGTTGCCCTTGCCGCCGATCCCCGCCTCGGCGACGAGGCAGCGGTCGCCGTGGCGGACCAGGTCGGCCAGGCGCTCGTCGGAGTAGAGGTCGTGGACGCTCGTGCCCTCCGGCACCTTGAGGACCAGGTCCTCGGCGGCACGGCCGTGGCGCTTGCCACCCGACCCGTGCGTGCCATTGCCGGCCCGCCGGTGCGGATGGTCCTTGAACGCCAGCAGCGAGGCAACGTTGTGGTCGGCCACCAGCCACACGTTGCCGCCGTCGCCACCGTCGCCGCCGTCGGGTCCGCCCTTGGGCACGTGGGCCTCCCGACGGAAGGACACGGCGCCGGCCCCGCCGTCGCCGCCCCGGACGTTCAGCCCGCACTCGTCCACGAACTGCGACATGCCCAAAAGCCTACCGACGACCCCGCGAGGGACCGGGGCTCCGTCCCCACTGGACCGGACGTAGGGTGGCCGGATGCAGGACGGGCACCCGGCCACCACTCGAGAACAGGTCTGGGAGTCGACGATGGCCGGACACGGTGCGGGCGCCGACCGGGCCGACCTGCGCACGGCGCATGCGGACAGCCGTGCCGCGATCGAGCCCGGTGTGGTCCTCGAACGCGAGGCCCGCGAGGCCGACGGGTCCCACCCACGCAATCCGGCTGCGACCTCCTCTCCGGGCGCCGGCGACCGGGCCGTCCCCGAGGAGCCCGACCCCATGCGCACCTGCTTCGAGCGGGACCGGGACCGCATCCTGCACAGCACGGCCTTCCGGCGCCTCGCCGGCAAGACCCAGGTGTTCGTGTTCCCCGAGGACCACCAGCGCACCCGCCTCACCCACGCCCTCGAGGTCGCCCAGGTGGCCCGGGCCGTCGCCGCCGCCCTCGGCCTCGACGCCGCACTGGCCGAGGCCATCGCCCTGGGCCACGACTGCGGCCACGGGCCCGGCGGACACGCCAGCGAGGACGCCCTGTCCCCCTACGTGGACGGTGGCTACGACCACGCCCAGTGGGGTGCCGACGTCACGCTGGCTCCGCTGAACCTCTGCGCCGAGACGCTCGACGGCATCCGCAACCATTCGTGGTCACGTCCGGCCCCCGCCACTCCCGAGGGCGAGGTCGTGAGTTGGGCTGACCGGATCGCCTACGTCTGCCACGACTTCGAGGACGCCGTTCACGCCCGGGTGGTCGACCCGGAAATGCTCCCCGACGGGGTCCGGTGCACCTGCGGCGACACGCGCCGCTCCCAGCTGGGAACCTTCATCGACGCCGTGGTCCGAACCTCGGCCCGCAGCGGACGCATCGGCATGGACCACGCCACCGCCGACGCCCTCGCCGCCTTCCGGGACTTCAACTACCGGCACATCTACCTGCGGCCCGACTCGGTTCGGCAGGCCGAACGGGTCATCGACCTGCTGCGGGCGCTCGTCGAGCACCTGCTGGCCACCCCGGACGACCTGCCCGGGGAACTCCGGGAAGTCGAGGGTCGGGAGGCCGCCGTCGTGAACTACGTGGGTGGGATGACCGACCGATTCGCCTGCCGGAGCGCGGTGCAACTCCTGGGTTGGGACGCGGAACGGCTCCCCCGAGGCGTCGGAGGAGCCGGTTCGGGGCCGTGACCCCGGGGTGTCCCGGGAGCCGGCCGGATCACTCGGCCGGAAAGGCTGGAACTAGTCCGCCAGCACGTCGACGAGCTTGCGCCCGCCACGGCTGCCGAACTTGACGACGCCGTCCGCCGTGGCGAACAGGGTGTCGTCGCCACCGCGGCCCACGTTGACGCCGGGGTGGAACTTGGTGCCCCGCTGGCGGACGATGATCGAGCCGGCGGTCACCTGGGTGCCGTCGTAGACCTTCACGCCGAGCCGCTTGGCCTGGGAGTCGCGGCCGTTCCTGGTGGAACCGCCGCCCTTGGTCTTGGACATGGTGGAGTCTCCCTCGTTCGGGGACCGCGCCCGCCCGCTAGCCGCGGGCGATGCTCACGATCTCGATCTGGGCGTAGTGCTGGCGGTGGCCCCAGCGGCGACGCTGGTTGCTCTTGTTCTTGTAGGTGAACCCGCGGATCTTGGGGCCCTTGGCGTCGCCCACGATCCGGGCGGTCACCGTGGCCCCGGCCAGCGCCTCGGGCGTGGCGAGCACCTCGTCGCCCTCCACGAGGAGGACGGGGCGGAGTTCGAGATCGCTGGAGGCCTCGCCGAGCCGCTCGACGAGGAGCTGCTGCCCCTCCTCGACCCGGTACTGCTTGCCGCCCGTGGCGATCACTGCGTACTTGGAATCCTGTGCCATAGCCCGCACAGGCTACCGACGGCGCCCGGTAGCGCCACCGGCGACGGCGGCGACGGCGGGAGCCGTCGGGCGGTCCTTGGTCACGCCCTGCCTCCAGCCACCAGCAGGTCCTGGTCCAGGGACACGCCCCGGCCGTCGCAGTCCTCGCAGAGGCTCGAGAAGCTCTCGAGGAGCCCCTCGCCGATGCGCTTGCGGGTCATCTCGACCAGGCCCAGGTCGGAGATGTCGAACACCTGGGTCCGGGTCTTGTCCCGGGCCAGGGCGTCGCGCAGCGTCTTGGCGACGGCGTCGCGGTTCTGACGCTCATCCATGTCGACGAAGTCGATCACGATGATCCCGCCGATGTCGCGCAGGCGCAGCTGGCGGGCGATCTCCTCGGCGGCCTCCAGGTTGTTCCGGAACACGGTCTCCTCGAGGCTGGAGCGGCCCACGTTCTTCCCGGTGTTGACGTCGATCACGGTCAGTGCCTCGGTGTGCTCGATGATGAGGGAGCCGCCGGAGGGCAGCCAGACCTTGCGGTCGACGGCCTTGCGGAGCTGTTCGTGCACGTGGTGGCGCTCGAACAGCGGGAGCGGCTCGCTGTCACCGTCGTAGAACTGCACCCGGTCGGCCAGCGCCGGGTTGACACTCTGGACGTAGGTCGAGACCTTCTCGTAGAGGTCGCGGTCGTCGATCATGACGCCCCGGTAGTCCTTGGTGAACTCCTCGCGGATGAACCGGAACACGGCCTCCGGCTCCCGATACAGCAGGCTCGGCGCCTGGGACTTCTTGGACAGCGCCTCGATGTCGTTCCACTGCTGGACCAGCCGGCCGACGTCGCGCTCGAGTTCCTCGGCAGTGATGTTCTCGGCGGCGGTGCGCACGATGATCCCGTGCTGGGCCGGCTTGACCCGGTCGAGGATGCCCCGCAGTCGCTTGCGCTCACCGTCCGGGAGGCGCTTGGAGATGCCGTAGGTGGTGCTGTTGGGCACCAGCACGACGAAACGGCCCGGCAGGGAGACCTCCTGGGTCAGGCGGGCGCCCTTGTGGGCAATCGGGTTCTTCGTGACCTGACAGAGGATGGTCTGCTTGGAGCGGAGCACCTGCTCGATGCGGGCCTTGCCCCCGCCCTCGACCTCCTCGGGGTCGAACTGCAGGTCGCCCCGGTAGAGCACGGCGTTCTTGGGCGTCCCGATGTCGACGAAGGCCGCCTCCATGCCGGGCAGCACGTTCTGGACCTTGGCCAGGTAGACGTTGCCGTGGATCTCGCTGACGTCGTCGGCGGGCCGCGACAGGTAGTGCTCGATGAGGTTGCGGCCCTCGAGGACGGCGATCTGGGTGCCACCCTCGGTGACGCTGACGCACATCAGGTAGCGGCCGATGGGCTTGCCGCGGCGCTCGCGGCCGCGACGCGACTTCAGCGTCTCCTCGTCGAGTTCGAGGGGGCTGTCGTCGGTGATCGCCTCGACCGGCGTGGCCTTGCCACGGCCACCCTTCTTCTGGGACTGCTGCTTGCCGCCCTTGTTCTTCTCGGACTTCTGGGCCTGCTGGTTCTGCTGGTTCTGCTGGCCGCCGCCACGGCCACGGCCGCCACGGCGGCGCCGGCGGCGCTTGCCGCCCTGGCCGCCGCCCTGGTTGCCGTCGCCTCCCTGCGCGTCCTTGCCCGCAGGCTCCGACCTGGGTCCGGGAGGCGCTTGGAGATGCCGTAGGTGGTGCTGTTGGGCACCAGCACGACGAAACTCTCGGGGCGCTGTTCGCCCATGGTCTTGTTCCCTTCTGTTCACGCCCGTGTCCCCACGAGCGCGGCAGGGACGGCAGCCGTGGCCGGGAGCGGAAGGGGCTCGGTCAGCCCCCGCTCCTGCCAGCCCGTCCACCGGTGGCCCTGCATGATCAATCGGTTCCTGTCGAATTCGTCGTCCGGACTGGTGCCCGGCTCCTCGGCTTCTGCCTCGATCCACTGGTGCATCCTGCACACGGCCCGGGCCCGAAGGGGCGGATGCGCGTCCCCTGCCGCCACGAGGTTGCCGGCCTCCAGCAACTCGCTGGGGCGGAGCGCCCGCGGTCGCGTGCCGAGGACGGCACGCAGGCGAACACTGCCGCCAACCCCCGGGACGGCCGTGCCACCCTCGGCCTCGGCCAGCATGTCGAGGGCGTGGATGAGGGGGCGCACGTCGTCGGTGACCCGCTTTCCCTTGCGCTCCCGTTCGAGGGACAGTTCCCCGGCCGCCAGGACGCCGGCAACCCACGCTCGGGCCTGTTCGTCCCGGAGGTCCGACGGCTCGGATCCGGTGCCCGCCACCTCCACCTCCCAGGTGCAGGCCACGACCGCCTCCTGGAGAGAGGGGCCGCCCCGCTCGATCGGCGCCACGGCCTGGACGTCGATGCCCACCGGCAGCGCCGCGTCCAGGCGCCGGCACAGCTCATCGCCCAGCTCGACCTCACCGGCTCGGACCCGGTCCAGTTCGATGTCGAGGTACTCCCCCACCGAGGCGCAGCCCGTGGGCAGCGCCAGGCCGAAGGGTTGAGCGGGGCGTTCACGAGCCCGCCTCCCGCCCGCCCGCGCCGACCAGCAGCTTCACCGGCACCTCGCCGCCGGTGGCCAACTCCTGACCGGTTCCCTGGCTGCCGCCCGCGGGCGGCACCGCCGAGGCCACGACGTGCTCGATGCCGTAGCCGGTGCACGCCCCGCAGTCGTAGCAGGGCGTCCAGCGGCAGTCCTCGAGGCCGACCTCGGCGAGGGCGTCCCGCCAGTCCTGCCACAGGAAGTCCTTGTGCAGCCCGGCCGAGAGGTGGTCCCACGGCAGCGCCTCGTCCTCGCGGCGATGCCGGTAGACGAGGTCCTCGAGCGTGAGTCCGGCCCGCTCCAGCGCCGACAGCCACAGGTCCAGGTCGAAGTGCTCGCTCCACTCCTGGAAGACGCCGCCGTTGCGCCAGACGTCCTCGACGACAGCGCCGAGGCGCCGGTCGCCACGGCTGAGGAGCCCCTCGACGACGCTGGCCCGAGGATCGTGCCACTTGAGCTGCACGCCCCTGGCCTTGCGGGCGGCGTCCCGCAGGAGGCCCACCTTGCGCCGCAACTCGGCCTCGGTGTTCTGCCCGAACCACTGGAAGGGCGTGAACGGCTTCGGCACGAAGCCGCCGACCGAGACCGTCACCGACGCCCCCTTGTGGTACCGGCGGCCGATCTCCACGCAGTTCTTCGCCAGCTCGACGATGCCGAGCGTGTCCTCGTCGGTCTCGGTGGGGAGCCCGGTGAGGAAGTACAGCTTGACCCGGCGCCAGCCGTTCGAGAAGGCGGACTCGACGGCCCCGTAGAGGTCCTCCTCGCGGATGAGCTTGTTGATGACCTGCCGCATCCGCCAGGTGCCGGCTTCCGGGGCGAAGGTGAGGCCGGTGCGGCGCGCACGCTGGATCTGCCCTGCGATCCCCACGGTGAAGGCGTCGACGCGCAGGCTGGGCAGCGACACCGATACCTGCCCGCAGGCGTCGTCGGAGACCGTGGCGGCCACGACCTCCTCGATACCCGAGAAGTCGGCGGTGCTGAGCGACGTGAGGGCGACCTCGTCGTAACCGGTGCGGCGGAGGCCGTCGGCCACCATCGTGCGCACCTGCTCGGCGGGACGCTCCCGGACCGGGCGGGTGATCATCCCCGCCTGGCAGAAGCGGCAGCCACGCGTGCAGCCCCGGAAGACCTCGACGTTGAGCCGGTCGTGGACCACCTCGGTCAGGGGGACCAATTGCTGCCGGGGGTAGGGCCAGTCGGCCAGGTCGGCGACCGTCCGCTTGGGCACCTCCGCCGGTGCCGCCGGATGGTTCGGCGCCACGGACGCCAGCGTGCCGTCGTCGTGCCAGGTGGCCTCGTAGAGGCCCGGCACGTAGACGCCCTCGATGCCGGCCAGGTCGGCGAGCAGCCCCGGCCGGTCGATGCGGCCCGTCCGCTTCCAGGCGGCCACCAACTCGTTGATCTCCGAGACGACCTCCTCGCCGTCACCCAGCACGGCGGCGTCGACGAAGTCGGCGATGGGCTCGGGGTTGTAGGCGCAGTGTCCGCCGACCAGCACCAGGGGGTCGTCGGCCCCGCGGTCGGCGGCGTGCAGCGGCACGCCGGCCAGGTCCAGGCACTCGAGCACGTTCGTGTAGACGAGTTCGGCCGAAAGGTTGAATGCCAGCACGTCGAAGTCGCCTGCCGCTCGGTGGGTATCCAGCGAGAACAGGGGCAGGCCCTCGCGGCGCAGCACCGCGGCCAGGTCGGTCCACGGCGCGTAGGACCGCTCGGCCACCGCATCGGGCCGTTCGTTCAGGATTTCGTACAGGATCTGGAGACCCTGGTTGGGGAGCCCGACCTCGTAGGTGTCCGGGTAGACCAGCAGCCAGGCCGCCTTGTCCGGCCGGTGGTCCGGGATGAGCATCCCGTCCTCACAGCCGATGTAGCGGGCCGGCTTCTGGACCTCGCCGAGGAACTGCTCGAGCTCGGGCCAAAGCGAGCTCATGGTGTGGACAGCCTACCGCCGCGACCGCCCAGGTGGTCCGTCGACGAAGAGGCTGCGGCGGCGGGCCTCGTGGCGGCGCATGTGGACGCTCTGCACGAGGCCGAGGGCCAGGAAGGTGACGACCACCGACGAGCCGCCGTAGCTGATCAGGGGCAGCGGGATCCCGGTGATCGGCATGATCCCGGTCGACATCCCGACGCTCTGGAACACCTGGAACAGCAGCATCGAGAACGTCCCGGCGGCGATGAGCAGGCCGTACCGGTCGTCGGCCAACCGGCCGATCCGCCAGACCCGGGCCAACAGCAGGGCGAAGAGTCCCAGCACGATCGCGCTGCCCACGAACCCCGTCTCCTCGGCGATGACCGTGAAGATGAAGTCAGTCTGCTGCTCGGGCACCAGGTCGGACACGTTCTGGGTGCCCCGGAACAGTCCCTTGCCGGTGATCCCCCCGTTGCCGATCGCCACCTCCGCCTGCTCGAGGTTGTAGCGGGCGGCCGTGTCGGCCTCGCCGTCGATGAAGACCAGGAGTCGTTCCAGTTGGTAGGTCTTGAGGCGGTCGGACTGGAGGAGGACGACGGCGCCGGTCAGGAGCAGCAGGGCGAGCACCGCCAAGTGTCGGCCCTTGACGCCCGCGACGAGGACCATCCCGGCGAAGATGGCGCCGTAGACGAGGATCGTCCCGAGGTCGGGTTGGGCCAGGATCGCCACGATCGGTGCCGCGGTCACGACCCCGGCGGCGAGGAGCCGTGCGATCCCCACACCCTCGCCGGAGCCGAGGATCACCGCCAGGGCGACGATCAGGGCGACCTTGCCGAGCTCGCTGGGCTGCATCTGGAAGCTGCCCAGGTCGAATCGGGCCCGGGCGCCCTTCACCTCGATGCCCGCGGAGAGGACGGCCGCCAGCATGCCCAGGGTGGCCAGGTAGGCGGGAACCATGAGGCGGCGCGCCCAGCGGTGCCCGACGAGGGCCACGAGGGCCATGCCGACGGCCCCGACGGCGGCGAACACGAGGTGCCGCTTGAGGTAGGTGTCGTCGGCCGGCCGCAGGTCGGTCGCCGGACCCCGGGTCGCCGAATACACCATCACGGCTCCCGCGGCGGCCAGCAGCAGCGAGAACAGCGGCACCCCGATGTCGATGTGGCGCGCCAGGGAGGGCCGCGGCGGGTCCAGGGACCCCCAGCCGGACCTGCTGTTGCCGACCCGACGCCCGGATGCACGGGCCGTTGCCGTCACGTCCCCGTCTCCAGGCCCTCGAGGGCCTCGGCCACCCGGGCCAGCAACTCGGTGCAGTCCACGACCTCACCCCGGACGCGCACCCGGCCGTCGGCATCGAGTACCGGCCCGGAGGTCGGGTCGCCGGTCGGGTCCGAGCCCGCCAGGCGACCGAGGCTGTCGTCCCCGGTGATCCACTCGTACCAGTCCACGCAGAGCGGCAGGGCAACCGAGCGGGCGTAGCTGACGGCGGCCGTCGGCGCCTCCTCGACGCCCTCCACCAGGGCCGCCTCGAGCAGGCGGGCCACCAGCGGAGCGGCGACCTGGCTGCCGAATCCGGCCTCCTCGATGACCGCGGCCACGGCGATGCCCGGATCCTCGGCCGGCCCGAACGCCACGAACAGCGAGGTGTCGGCCTTGCCCCGGACCTCTGCGGTCCCCGTCTTGGCGGCGATCGGCACCTGTTCGACCGGGAAGTAGGTGCCCCCGGTCGCCTCCGAATTGAAGGCCCAGTAGGCGGTGCCCTGCTCCTCGCTGGTCGCGCCCGACAGTCCGGCCAGCACCTGCGCCCGGAACTCGGGGTCGAGGTCGACGGTCGCCACCTGTCGCGGCCCGAAGGCGCGGACCTCCTCGCCCTCCCTGGTGCGCACCGACGACACCACGTTCGGGGAGCGCAGCGTGCCGCCGTTGGCGAAGGTGGCGTACGCGTTGGCCAGCTGGACCGGCGTGACGAGTACGTCGCCCTGCCCGATCGCGACGTTCACGTTGTCGCCCGGGTACCAGTCGCCGTAGGGGAAGGCGGTCGGATTGTCCTGATGCCGAGCCATGCGCTTGTCCGGCGTGGGCAGGTAGCCGTCCTGCTCGAACGGCAGGGTGATGCCGCTGCGCAGGCCGAACCCATAATCCTCAGCGGCGTCCTGGATGCCGGTCTCGTTGTGGTCGGCATTGATGTAGATCGACTCACCGATCGTGTAGTAGAAGACGTCGCTCGAGACGGTGAGGCTGCGCGGCAGGTCCACCTGCTCGTAGGGCTTGCTGCCGGCGTTGCGGAACATGCAGCCGCCGGCCTCGACGGCCTCCTCGTCGGCGCCACTGCAACTCTGCAGCACGTAGTAGCCCGGGTCGTCCCAGGGCTCGTCCGCCGGCTTCACCCGGCCGGTCCCGAACACGCCCTCGTGCCAGGCAGCGTGGGCGGTGAACAGCTTGAACGTCGACCCGGGTGCGTACTCCCCCTGGATGGCCCGGTTGAACATCGGCAGGTCGTTGGCGGGGTCGTTCAGTTCCGCCCAGCGGGCCACGCCGAAGCCGCCGATCGACTCGTTCGGGTCGTAGCTCGGATGGGAGGCCATGGCGAGGACGTCCCCCGTGTCCGGGGCCAGCACCACGATCGCCCCGCCCGGCGCCTCGTAGTCGGGCGGCTCCTCCTCGGCATCGTCGTCGCGTTCCGGCTCACGCTCACGTGCAGCGAAGATGGTCCGCTCCAACTCGGTCTCGACCAGGTACTGGAGGTCGACGTCGATGCTCAGCACCACGTCGTCGCCGGGCAGCGGAGCCTCGAACAGGTCGTCGCGCTCGCGCACGATCCGCCCCCGCCGGTCGACCTCCACCACCCGCGAGCCGGCCTCGCCACGGAGGTCGTCCTCGAAGAGCAACTCGATGCCGGCCTTGCCGATCTCGTCACGGAGGGCGTAGTCCTTGCCTTCAGGCGGGCGCCGGGAGCGGTACTCGGTGTCGTTGAGCGGGCCGACCCAGCCCAACAGGTGGCTGGCCAGGTCGCCGTAGAGGTAGCTGCGGACCGTCGAGTCCACGACCCGGACCCCGGGGAAGTACTCGGATCGCTCCCCGAAGTAGACCAGCAGGTCCTCGCCGACGTCGAAGGCGACCGGCACGTCGTCGTAGAGGCCGTAGGTGGGGTCCGCCAGCGCCGCCTCGATGTCGTCGGTCTTGAGCAGGTCGTTGCCGGCCCGGTTCACCTCGACGGCGATTCGGGTCAGCATCAGATGGCGACGCTCCTCGTCCAGGTCGGCCTGCTCCAACTCCCGCCGATTGATGGTCACGACTGTCGTGATGCGGTTGCCGACCAGTACCCGGCCCTGGACGTCGAGGATGCGGCCCCGCGGCGCCGGGACCCGGATCTCCCTGGTGACGTTCTGCTCCGCCACGGCAGCCGCCTGTTCGGTGGTGATCACCTGCAGGTACCACAACCGGGCGAGGAGGGCGGCGAACAGCGACACCGCCACCACCGCCAGCACGCGCATCCGGTAGCGGGTGAGTTCGTCCATGCGGGGCCTGCCTGCTCCCGTACTTCTCAGGCCCGGCCGCGACGGACGTCGATGGTGTCCGGAAGGTCGCCGGTGGTGGCCCAGCGCACGACCCGGCTCACCGGAGCGGCCACGACCGCCGTGACGATGCCGGCCAGGATGGCCTGGCGGACGAAGTCGTCGGTCGTCGGGCCCAGCACCCCGAAGAGCACGCCCACCGCCGAGGCCAGGCCCTGACCGGCAACGACCGCGGCGAAGAGGGCGAGCCCGTCGGTGAGCGGGGCCGAACGGAGCATCCGCTGCTCGAGGCTGCTGACGGCCACGGCCAGGGGCGGGTACACGAGGGCGTGCAGCCCCAGCGGGGCACCGACGATGGTGTCGTGGAGCAGGCCGGCGAAGAAGGCCGTGATGGCACCGCGCTCCGGGCCGCCGTGGTAGCCGGCCAGGATCGCCACGAGCAACAGCAGTTCGACCGCCACGCCGCCGAAGCGGAACTCGTCGAGGAGCGTGCCCTCCAACGCCAGCGCCGTGACGAGGAGCAGCAGGATCCGCAGCCGCGGGGTCACGGTCCCGTCTCCCGCTCCGAGCGCCCGACGTCGATCCCCAACGGGTCGCCCTCGGGTTCGGTCAACACGACGTTGAGGAAGCTCAGGCCCTCCAGGTCGGCGGCCAGGTCGATGACGACGGTGCGCTCGTACTCGGCCTGCTCATCGGGGTCGATCACCCGCCCCACCGGCAGGTCGGGCGGCAGCAGGCTCCGCCCGCCACTGGTCACGACCGCCTCGTTCCAGCCGACCTCGGCGTCCAGGCGGATGCCGGCCTCGATCTCCAGGGTGCCGCGTCCGGTGCCCCGGGCCAGTCCCTCGTCCTGGGAGGCCACGAGCCGCACGCCCACGAGGAACTCCGGGTGCGTCGCCAGCATGACCGTGGATCGGGCCCTGTCGACCTGTTCGAGGCGGCCCACCAGCCCGGCGCCGGTCACGACCGCCTGTCCGGCCTGCAGGCCGTCGTCGGTGCCGGCATCGACCTCGATCCGGTGCGTTCCGAAGTTGCCGGGCGGCGTCCCGAGGATGCGAACCACCATGGTGTCGAGTTCCGTGTAGTCGAGTCCCACCTCGCCCAGCAGCCGTTCGAGCAGTTCCCGGTCGGCGTCGTCGCTCACCGTCCGCCCCCGGAGACGGGCCAGTTCGGTGGCAAGACGCTCATTCTCGGCCCTCAGGTCCTCGTAGCCGAAGATCCCGTTCCAGACGGATTGGACCGGGTCGGTGACCGTGTCGGTGACGGAGCGCAGCGGCTCGAGGATGTCTCGGATGCCCTGCTGGAAGGCGTCGAGCGGTTGCGCCCCGCGGATGTGGAGGGTGAGGAGCGTGAGGGCCGCGGCGGCGAGCAGCAGCAGCGTGGGGCGGGGCCGCTCGGCGGGCCGAGGTGCGGCCACGCGCTACACCGGCGAGTCGTCGAAGATGACGTCGCCCAAGGTAGCGAACTCCTCGAGTGCCCTGCCGGCCCCCAGCACGACCGAGAGTCGGGGATCGGGCGCCATCCAGACCGGCATCCCGGTCTCCGCTCGTAGCCGCTGTGAGAGGCCGTTGAGAAGGGAGCCGCCGCCGGCCAGGGTGATGCCCCGCTCCATGATGTCGGCGGCGAGTTCGGGTGGGGTGCGGTCGAGGGTGACCTTCACGGCGTCGACGATGTCGGCCACACGTTCCTCGATCGCCTCACGCACCTCACGGGTGTTGATCTCGAGGGTGCGAGGCAGGCCCGTCAGCAGGTCGCGTCCCCGGATCTCGGCCCGCACCTCGTTGACGAGTGGCGCCGCCGAGCCGAGTTGGATCTTGATCTCCTCGGCTGTCCGTCCGCCGGTCGCCAGACCGTGCTCCTTCTTGAGGTGTTGCACGATCGCATCGTCGAGTTCGTCGCCCCCCACACGGGACGACTGGCTGGCGACGACGCCGCCCAGGGAGAGCACGGCGACCTCGGTCGTGCCGCCGCCGATGTCGACGATCATGCTGCCCGTCGGCGAGGCGACCGGCAGGCCGGCGCCGATGGCCGCCGCCATGGGTTCCTCGATGATGTAGGCGGGCGAGCGGGCTCCGGCGAACTCGGCGGCCTCCTGGACGGCCCGGCGCTCGACGCCGGTCACGCCGGAGGGCACGCAGATGACCATCCGGGGCTTGGACCAGCGCCGCCGGTGCACCTGCTGGACGAAGTAGGCCAGCATCTTCTCGCAGACGTCGAAGTCGGCGATCACGCCGTCCTTGAGGGGCCGGGTGGCCTGGATGGTGCTCGGCGTACGGCCGATCATGCGCTTGGCCTCGGCGCCGACTGCCAGCGGCGTGCCGCTCGTGACGTCGATGGCGACCACCGAGGGCTCGTCGAGGACGATGCCGGCCCCCTGGACGTAGACCAGGGTGTTGGCGGTTCCGAGGTCGACGGCGATGTCCCGTCCGCCGAGGGCCGCACCCGCCGACCGACCCGCTGCCCGACCGGCTCCTGGGTTCCTGCCTGCGGGCATGTCCTGGTCCTGTCGCGGCGGTCGGTGGGAGGTGCCGGACCGCCTGCGGAGAGGAGACCGCGGCGTCGGCCTCCGGAACGTAACAAATCCGTGACGGTTTCGCCACTCTTAGCACACAGGCGACCACGGACCGACGCCAAGGAACGCGCGGATACCGGGGATCTCGCCAACTTCAGTTGGTCCGGGGCTCACACCTCGGAGATCAGGCCTCGCGGAAGAAGATCCCGATCTCGCGTTCGGCCGACTCGACCGCGTCGGAGCCGTGGACCAGGTTCTCGGTCACGATGAGGCCGAAATCGCCACGGATCGTGCCGGGAGCGGCCTTGGTCGGATCGGTGGTCCCCATCAGGGTGCGCACCACGGCGAACGTGTCCTCCGGGCCCTCCACGACCATCACCACGACCGGGCCACGAGACATGAACGCCACGAGGTCGCCGTAGAAGGGCTTCTCGACATGCTCCCCGTAGTGGCTGGCGAGGGTCGCCTCGTCGAGGGTGCGCAACTCCATGGCCGCCAGGCGGAGGCCCTTGCGCTCGATGCGGCTGATGATCTCCCCGACCAGGCCGCGTTCGACGGCGTCGGGCTTGCAGATGACGAGGGTTCGGTCCATGGCCGGGAAGGCTACGGGCAGGCGATCGCGTTCAGGCCCGGTCGCCGGCCGCACCGGGCTCCCCGGTCATGGCGCCTCGGTCATGGCTCCTCGGTCATGGCTCCCCGGTCATGGCGCCTCGGCCAGGGCCTGGCGTGCCGCCGAGAGGACATAGAAGGAACCGGTCACGAGCACCAGGTCGTCGTCGTCGGCCAGTGCCACGGCCCGGCGCACCGCTTCGACCGCATCTGCCACCGGCTCGACGTCGAGGCCCTGTGCGCCCATCAGTGCGGCCAGCCGGTCGGCCGGGACTGCCCGTGGCGACGGGGCCGTGCACGTCACCACCAGGTCCGGCATGAGGGCCGCCAGCTCCTCGAGCACCTCCTCGGGCTCCTTCGGGCCGAGCGCGCCCAGCACCAGGATCCGCCGGCCGGCACCCTCGGGGAACACGTTCGGGACCGCGACGGCCAGTGCCCGAGCGGCATCCTGATTGTGGGCCCCGTCGAGGACCACCAGCGGCCGCGATGCCGCCACCTCGAGGCGACCCGGCAACTGGACCGTGCCAAGGCCCTCCTCCACCACCTCGTCGCCGAGGGAGGCGCCGACGAACGACTCCACCGCCGCCAGTGCCGCAGCCGCGTTGTCGGCCTGGTGGTCGCCGTGGAGCGGCAGGAACACCTCGTCGTAGCGGCCGTGCGGACCGAAGAGGTCGAGTACCTGGCCCCCGACGGCGGGCCGGGCAGACGACACCCCGAAGTGCTGGTCACGCTCGTAGAGCGGTTCCGGGGCCTCGGCGAGGAAGAGGTCGCGCACGTCGATGGCGGTCTCCCCCAGCACCAACGGTCGACCCGCACGAACGATGCCGGCCTTCTCACCGGCGATGGCCCGGCGCCAGTCACCGACGCCGTCGGTGTGGTCCCGGCCGATGTTCGTCACCACCGCCACCTCTGACTCGAGGACGTTCGTGGCGTCGAAGCGCCCCAGCATGCCGACCTCCACGACGGCCACGTCGACCGCCTCGTTGGCAAACCACAGCAGCGCCGCTGCGGTCAGCAGTTCGAAATAGGAGGCGGGAGCCCCAAAGGTGGCGGCGTGGTGTTCGGCGTAGCCCGCCAGGTCCCCGACGAGTTCGCCGAACGACTGCTCGTCGATCATCTCCCCGTCGATGGCCAGGCGTTCACGGGCCGTGTCGACGTGGGGGCTGTTGTAGGTCCCGACCCGCAGCCCGAGCGCCCGGAGCAGCGATGCCGTGATCGCCGCCGTCGACCCCTTGCCGTTGGTGCCCGTCAAGTGGATGGTCCGCAGGTCCTGGTGCGGGTCGCCCATCGTGGCGACGAGGCGGCGCATGGCCTCCAGGCTCAGGCCGTGGACGCGGCCCGCGGTGGCCTCGAGGTTGACGTGCCGGTCGAGGAACGCCAGGGCCGAGGGGTAGTCCACGGCGGCGTCCCGTCTGATGCCGGCAGGGAACGTGGGCCGCGCCGGCCCTAGGAGGCGGCGCGGTCCGGCTGCTCGCCGGCGTCGCCGTCCGGGACCCGCACCTCGGGCATCCCCCGCTCCCGCACGCACGTCTCGTCGACGAGCACCCGCACCCCCTCGGACTCGCCGGGCAGGTCGTACATGACCTCGAGGAGGACCTCCTCGAGAATGGCCCGCAGGCCGCGTGCGCCGGTACCCCGCTCGAGGGCCTCCTCGGCGACCGCCCGCAGCGCCTCGTCGGTGAACTCCAGCTCGGCGTCCTCGAACTCGAAGATCTTGCGGTACTGCTTGGCCAGGGCGTTGCGGGGCTCGACCAGGATCTGCACCAGCGTGTCGACGTCGAGTTGGTCGACGGTGCCGACCACCGGCAGGCGGCCGACGAACTCGGGGATCAGGCCGAACTTGACGAGGTCCTCGGGACGAACGCCGGCGAACAGTGCCCCCAGGTCCTTCTCGGCCCGGGACCGCACGTCGGCGCCGAAGCCGACGCTGGCGCCACCGAGGCGCGACTCGATCACCCCTTCGAGGCCGGCGAAGGCCCCGCCGCAGATGAACAGGATGTTCGTCGTGTCGATCTGGAGGAAATCCTGGTGCGGGTGCTTGCGGCCGCCCTGGGGGGGCACCGCCGCGGTGGTGCCCTCCAGGATCTTGAGGAGCGCCTGCTGGACGCCCTCGCCCGAGACGTCCCGGGTGATCGACGGGTTCTCGCTCTTGCGGGAGATCTTGTCGATCTCGTCGATGTAGATGATCCCGCTCTCGGCCTTCTTGATGTCGTAGTCGGCGGCCTGGATCAGCTTGAGGAGGATGTTCTCGACGTCCTCGCCCACGTAGCCGGCCTCGGTGAGGGCGGTGGCGTCAGCGATGGCGAACGGCACGTCGAGCATCCGGGCCAGGGTCTGGGCCATCAGCGTCTTGCCGCAGCCGGTGGGGCCGATCAGCAGGATGTTCGACTTGGCGAGCTCGACGTCGTCGCCGGGGATGCGGCCGACCTGAACCCGCTTGTAGTGGTTGTAGACGGCGACCGACAGGATCTTCTTGGCCTGCTCCTGGCCGACGATGTAGTCGTCGAGGAAGGTGAAGATCTCACGCGGCCGGGGCAGTTCGCCGAACGAGACGTCGCTGGGCTCGGTGAGCTCCTCCTCGATGATCTCATTGCAGAGGTCGATGCACTCGTCGCAGATGTAGACGCCGGGCCCGGCGATGAGCTTGCGGACCTGCTTCTGCGTCTTGCCGCAGAAGGAGCACTTGAGGAGTTCTCCCCCCTCACCGAACTTGGCCACCACTCACCTCCCCCGGGTCTCGAGCCCCGTGCCCGTCGCGGGCAGGACCAGACTGTACCGGCTGGAGGGGCGCCGAACGGGACCGGTTCCGCGCCGGATGGACCCCGGCTACTTGATGGCCGTGACGGCGGCGCTGTCCTCGACCAGGGAACGCTCCTCGATGATCTCGTCGATGACGCCGTACTCCTTGGCCTCCTCGGCGGTCATCACGTAGTCGCGGTCCGTGTCGGCGTGGATGCGCTCCACGTCCTGCCCCGTGTGGCGGGCGAGGATCTCCTCGAGCTGGAGCTTCAGGCGCTGGATCTCCTTGGAGGCCAGCTCGATGTCGGAGACCTGCCCCTGGGCACCGGCGTACGGCTGGTGGATCAGCACCCGGGCATGTGGCAAGGCGAGGCGCTTGCCCTTCGTGCCGGCCGCCAGCAGCACCGCCGCGGCCGAGGCCGCCTGGCCGAAGCAGATCGTGGTGATGTCGGGCTTGATGTACTGCATCGTGTCGTAGATGGCGAACAGCCCGTTGATGTCGCCGCCCGGCGAGTTGATGTAGAGGCTGATGTCCCGATCCGGGTTCTCGGACTCGAGGTGGAGCATCTGGGCGCAGATCAGGTTGGCCGTCGTGTCGTCGATCGGCGTCCCGATGAAGATGATGTTCTCCTTCAGGAGCCGCGAGTAGAGGTCGAACGCTCGCTCGCCCCGGTTGGTCTGCTCGACCACCGTCGGCACCAGGTAGTTCTGCACCCGGTAGCCCGGGTCGTGGATGCTCGTGATGTTCACGTGACTGCTCACTCTTCCTCGCCTACGGACTCTTGTTCGCCCTCGCCCCCGGGCTCGATGTCGCCGGGTTCCTCGACCTCGATCGAGTCGACCGCCGGCGCGTCCCCCGCCGCCGGGACCACCACCTCGGGCTCGGGCGGCGTCAGGTCGGCCCGGTCGATGGCGTTGCCGTCCTCGTCCACGAAGGACACGTGCTCGACCAGCCAGTCCATGGCGGCCTGCTTGCGCAGGTCGGCGAGGATCTCCATGAGGTGGCCGGACTCGGCCATCTGCTTGCGCAGGTCGGCGAGGTCGGCCTCGGGCTGGCCGGCCTGGATCGCCACGAGGCCGAGGTGCGCCTCGACCTCCTCGTCGCTGGCGTCGAGGCCCTCGGCGACGGCGACGGCCCGGAGGCCCAGGTCGGCCCGTGCGGACACGCCGGCGTCGTCGCGGAAGCCCTCGCGCATGGCGGCGGCATCCTGACCGGTGGCCTCCATCCAGTGGGCCAGGTCGATGCCCTGTTGGGCCATCCGCATGGCCATGTCGCGGAAGCGCTCGTCGATGGCGGCTTCGACCAGCGCGTCGGGGATGTCGTCCGTTACGAGTCCGGCGACGGCCCGGGCGGTGTTCTCGCGCGACAGCATGGCGGCCTGCGCCCGCTTCATGGAGGCGATCCGGCCGCGGAGGTCGTCGGTGAGCTCGGCGATCGTGGCGAACTCGGAGGCCTCGGCGGCGAAGGCGTCGTCGGCCTCCGGCAGCACCAGGGCCTGCACCTCCTTGACCGCGATCCGCAAATGCAGGGTCCCCTCCTCCTGTGGGTGGTCGGCGTCGAACTCGACCTCGTCTCCGGCGGCGGCGCCCCGCAGGTTCTCGTCGATCTCGGCCACCACGGCGCCGCTGCCGACCTGGTAGAGGTAGTCGGTGGCGGTGAGCCCCTCGACCGGCTCGCCCTCGTGGCTGCCCTCGATGTCGATGGTGACCCGGTCGCCGTCCTCGGCACCTCGACGGTCAGGTCGGCGTAGCCCGAGATCGCCACGCTGGGCCGCACGGGGACGACGGCGTCGAACACCAGGTCGCCGGACTCCTCACCCGAGGTGATCTCGAGCGACGGCGAGTCGATGGCGTCGACCTGGTTGTCGACGAGGGCCTGGCGGTAGTGGTCGGGCACCGAGTCCTGGATGGCCTCGTGGCGGCCGGCGGCGGCGCCGAGGCGGGCCTCGAGGATGCGGCGGGGGGCCTTGCCGGGCGGGAAGCCGGGGAGCCGGACCTCGTGGGCCAGCTTGCGGAACGCCTTGTCGATGTCGTGCTCGAAGCGGCCGGCGCCGACGGTCACGGTCAGGCGGACCTGGTCGCCGTCGAGGTCCTCGACGGACGAGGTCACCTCGTGGTTGTCGAGGTCGACGGACCCCTCGGGGACAGGTACCTCGTCGGCAGCCGGGGCGTCGACAGCGTCGTCCACGACCCCGTCGGCCGAGGCGCGGTTCTTGCGGATTCGGAGAGAAAGGCGGCTCACAGTGGGGCGAGTGTACCGGTGGCCCGTGACGGCCGGTCAGGCGCCTCAGACGAGCGTCTCGAGGATCTCCTCGAGGTCGGCCACCGTCGTCCGCGGGTTGACGATGCAGATGCGCATCGCCGGTCCACCCTCGAACGTGGTCGGTGTGAGTAGGGCGATGCCCTCGGCCAGCAGTCGATCGCTCCAGGCCTGGTAGTCCTCGACCCCCCAGCCGTGTCGACGGAAGGCGACCACGGACAACTCGGGCTCGACCAGGAGTTCCAGGAGGGGTGCGTCGGCCACGAGGTCCCGCAGGACCCGGGTCACCTCGAGGGTGCCCTCGATGGCGTCCCGGTAGGCGTCGGTGCCGTGGACCGCCAGCGAGAACCAGAAGGGCATGCCACGGGCGCGGCGGGTCAGGACGTGGGCGTAGTCGCAGGGGTTCCAGACCATCTCGTCGATGATCGGCTCGAGGTAGCCGGCGTGCTGCGTGTGCGCCGAACGGGCCACTTCCGGGTTCCGGTACAGCAGCGCCGCGCAGTCGAAGGGCGAGAACAGCCACTTGTGGGGGTCGACCACGAGGGAGTCGCAGCGCTCGATCCCGGCGAACCGGTGACGGGCCGACGGCGCCGCCATCGCAGCACCGCCGTAGGCGCCGTCCACGTGGAGCCAGACGCCCGTGTCGGCGCAGGCGTCGGCGATCCCCTCGAGGGCGTCGACGATTCCGAGGTTGGTGGTTCCCGCCGTGGCCACCACGGCGAAGACCTCGGTCCCCTCGGGGGCGCCGGCGATGGCCTCGGCCACGGCGCCGCCCCGGAGACGCAGGTCGTCGTCCACGCTGGCGAGGATGACGTCGACGTCCATGACCCGGGCGGCCGAGTCGACCGACGAGTGGGCACTCCCGGCGGCGACGACCGCCCAGCGGGCCGGACGACCGAGGCCCGCTTCGGCGCGCCGATGATCGGCGTCGTGGCGAGCGGCGACGAGGGCCGAGAGGTTGCCCATGGTCCCGCCGGTGACGAAGCAGCCGCCGGCCGAGTCGGGCAGGCCGGCCAGGTCGGCGATCCAGCGCAGTGCCTGGTTCTCGGCGAAGACCATCCCGGCGCCGTCCAGCCAGGTCGAGCCGCACAGCGACGAGGCGCCGATGACGAGGTCGAACACCGAGGCCGCCTTGGTCGGCGCCCCGGCCACGAAGGCCAGGTAGCGGGGGTGGTCCACCGAGATGCTGGCCGGGGCGAGGTGCTCGGTGTACCGCCGCAGTGCCTCGACGCCGCCGAGCCCCTCCGGCGTGACGGTCTCGCCGACCAGCGCCTGCAGTTCGGTGGCGCTGAGCGGACCGTCCAGCGGCGGCTGCTCCTTGATGCGGTCGAGGGCGTACCGGAACACCGACCAGATGAGGGCGTCGCACTCCTCGTCGAACTCGTGCATCCGTGCGGCGCTGTTCCCGCTGCTGGTCCCGTTCCTGGTCTCTTGCATGCCCGGGAGGCTAGGGCGCACCCCGGTACGCTCGTCGCTGCCGCGGGTGTAGTTCAACGGCTAGAACCTCAGCCTTCCAAGCTGATGATGAGGGTTCGATTCCCTTCACCCGCTCGAATTCCCAGTGGCTCCCGGTGGCTGTCACAGGGGACGCGTACGCTCGAGCCGGATGCCCCCTGCGGGCACCGGCCAGACCCCCGACGGGAAGCGAGCACCCCAGCCATGACCCCCGAAGTGCTCATCGGCATCCTGGCCCTCGTCGCCGTCGGCATCGTGGCGCTGCTCGTCCGGCGTGTCGAGTCCCGTCTGGGTACCGGCAACGGCGCCCCGGGGGACCTTGCCGAAGACCGCGCCCTGCTGCTGCGCGACGAGTTCGACCGCGCCCGCACCGAGGCCAACCTCCGCGACGCCGCGCTGCGCGAGGAGGTCGGCAAGTCCATGGCCGCCGCCACCGAGGCCCTCGCCGCCAGCCAGAAGGAGCACCTCACCGGGCTCGGCAACCAGCTCGAACGCCAGGTCCGCGAGCTCCGCGAGGGCAACGAGCAGAAGCTCGACCAGATGCGCGCCACCGTGGACGAGAAGCTCCAGGGCACCCTCGAGAAGCGCCTCGGCGAGGCCTTCGCCCAGGTCAGCCAGCGGCTCGAGGCCGTCCACGAGGGCCTCGGCGAGATGAAGCAGCTGGCCGAGGACGTCGGTGACTTCAAGAAGGTCCTCACCAACGTGAAGAGCCGCGGCACCTGGGGCGAGGTCCAGCTGCGCTCGATCCTCGAGGAGGTGCTGGCCCCCAGCCAGTGGGAAGCCAACGTCAAGCCGCTGCCCGACTCCGACGCCATCGTCGAGTTCGCCATCCGCCTACCCGGTCGCGATGACCAGGAACAGGTGTGGCTGCCGGTCGACGCCAAGTTCCCCCAGGAGGACTACGCCCGCCTCCAGGAGGCCCAGGACCGCGCGGACCCCGAGGCCGCCGACCTCGCCGGAAAGGCACTCGGCCAGGCCGTCGTCAAGGCAGCCACCGACATCCGCGACAAGTACCTCGGGCCACCGCACACCACCGAGTTCGGAATCCTCTTCCTGCCGACCGAGGGCCTCTACGCCGAGGTGCTGCGTCGCCAGGAGGTCGTCGACCAGCTCCAGCGGCTGCGCATCACCGTGGCCGGGCCGACCACGCTGGCGGCCATCCTCAACGCCTTCCGCATGGGCTTCCACACCCTCGCCATCGAACAGCGCTCGAGCGAGGTGTGGGCCGTGCTGGGCGCCGTCAAGACCGAGTTCGGCAAGTTCGGCGACGTGCTTGCGAAGCTCAAGAAGCAGCTCGGTACCGCCCAGAAGACCATCGACGACACCGGCGTCCGGACCCGCGCGATGGAACGCCGCCTCCGCGAGGTCGAGGAGGTACCCGACGACGAGGCACAGCGCCTCCTGGACCTGACCGGGGTCGAGGAGCCCGGAGAGGACGCGCTGGCCGAGGAGCCCGGAGAGGACGCGCTGGCCGAGGAGCAGTGATCGCGCCGCGGCGGCGAGTGAGCCTGCCACCTCCCTGAACTACGCTCCGCGGCGTGCTGGTCGCCCAGATCTCCGACTGCCACCTCCGCGGTGCCGACAGCACCAAGGGGCCATGGACGGGCATCGTCGACAGCAGCGCCACTCTCGCCGCCGTCGTCGAGCACCTCAACGGCCTCGACCCCGGGCCCGACGTGGTCCTCGTCACCGGCGACCTGACCGACGACGGGACACCGGAGGAGCTGGCACGCTTTCGCGAGGTCGTCGAGCCACTGGTGGCTCCCCTCGTCGTGCTGCCCGGCAACCACGAGCACGCCCCGGCGTTCCGGGAGGCCTTCGCCGACCTGCTGCCCGGCGACCTGCCCGAGGGACACTGCAGCCACGTGGTGGAGGGACACCCGGTCCGCCTCGTGGGCATCGACACCACGAAGGTCGGCTTCCACGACGCCTGCTTCGACGACGACCGTGCCGTCTGGCTGGACAGCACCCTGGCCGCCGACCCGGACCGGCCCACGCTCGTGTTCACCCACTTCCCGCCGTTCGCCGTCGGCCTCGACTACATGGACACCTCGGGCCTCGCCGGACGGGACCGCTTCGAGGCGGTCGTCGCCGCCCACCCACAGGTGGCCCTCGTCGTGGCCGGCCACCTGCACCGTCCGATCCACACGATCTTCGGCGGTGCGCCGGCCAGCGTCTGTCCCTCGACGGCCTTCCAGCTCGAACTCGACCTCGACCCCCGCCGGGGCGGCGCCGTGGCCGAGCCGCCGGGCTTCCAGCTTCACCGGTGGGACGGCGTCCGGTTCGTCACCCACACCGGCATGGTCCACGAGTGCACGCGGCTCGACATCACGGCATACGTCGAGGATGTGCGGCGTCGGGTCGAGACGGGAATCGGATTTCCGAAGGCGTGATCCCGGAGGCGTGATCCCGAAGGTGGGCTCGCGTCTACGCGCCCGCCTGCCGGTCGAGGAAGCGGTACACGTCGATCAGGTCGATGCCCGGGAACGGCGAGAACTCGCGGCCGGCCGGCGGCAGCGCCGTGAGGACGAAGCTGCGCTCCGACGCCGACGGCCACGCAACCCCCTCCCAGCGGTCGACCAACTCCGGGTCGGCGGTGAGGTCCGACGAGCGAGCGCTCACCCGGCGGACCGTGTCGCCTCCCCGGAAGCCGCCGGCGTCCTCGGAGCGACAGCCGATGGTGATGGCGAAGGGGGTCCCTTCGGCCACATTCTCGACGTAGGTGGCACACCAGAAGTCGCCGTGGTCGGTGGCCGTGAACTGCTCGTGGACGATCTCGGAGGAGGCCCAGGCCTGCCGGGCTCCCCAGAGGCGGCTCACCCGCACGCCCTCGAGGCCGCCCTCCTCGTCGCTCGGGAACACCAGGCCGTCGTTCTCGTAGGCCTTCGTGACCGTGCCTGCCGTGTCGGTCCGCAGGAAGTGGACCTGGAGGCCGAGGTGGCGGGTGGCGAGGTTCGTGAACCGGTGGGCCGCCATCTCGTAGGAGACGTAGTAGCGCTCCTTGAGGTCCTCGATGGAGAGGTCGCCCTCGGCGTGTGCGGCGCCGAGGAACCCCGCCGCAGCCTGTTCTGGGACCAGCACCGCCGCCGCGAAGTAGTTGGACTCCACACGCTGGCGGAGGTAGCCCTCGAAGTCGGTGGTCTCGGCGTGCTCGAGGGCGAAGTGCCCGAGCGTCTGGAGCACGACCGAGCGGGAGGCCCGGACGCTGAGGTCGTCGCGCTGGGGGATGTAGATGACCCGGCGGGCCGTGTCGGTGACCGACCGGGCGGTGATCGGCATGCCCTTGACGCGTTCGATGCGGAAGCCGTGGTGGGCGACCAGGTCCGTGAGGTGCTTCTCGGAGGGCGGCCCCTCTCCGGCGTAGCCGGTGGCGGCCAGCGCCTCGGCGGCCACCGCCTCGACGTCGGCGAAGTAGTTGTCGCGATGGCGCATCTCGGTGCGCAGCGCCAGGTTCGCCTCCCGAGCCTGGGCATCGGCCTTCTGGCGGGCGAGTCCCACCTGGGTGGCCTCGGCCTCGGGCAGCGCCTCGTAGAGGCCCACGAGTGCCTCGAGCACGGCGTCGTCGACGCGGGCGCCGGTACGCACCTCGGGCAGGCCGAGGGTCTCGCGCCAGCGCCCCGACTGGAGCCGGTGGAGGCGAATCTCGAGGTCGGCCCGGTGATCGGGTGGCGCGGGGTCCAGCAGGTCGCCGGTCGTCGTGCCGAGGGCGTCGGCGAGGGCGGCGAGGGCTCCCAGCTTGGGTTCCAGGCGACCGTTCTCGAGTTGGCTCAGGTAGGACGGCGGCCGGCCGATCCGCTCGCCGAGCGACGCCAGCGTCAGCCCGGCCAGCCGTCGGTGGTGGCGCACCCGGTGGCCCAGAACGACCGGGTCGTAGTACGAGGGTTCGTGGGTTCCGGTGGCCAACGTCCCTCCCGGGTCCGCTCGGTTGCCGAAGAGTGGCAGTTCTTCGCGTAACAGAACATACACCTCGATCTTCTGCGGGCCACATGCCTGACTCGTGGCCGAACTCCGTCGATACTTGTGCGCGATCGACGGGAACGGGGGCACATGTCCAGCGAGAACACGGCGGGCGAGCAGATGGCAGGCACGACGGCGCTGGACGTTGCCGGCGTTCCGGGCGTGACGATCACCGACCACCCCCGACTGGCCGAGATCTTCACCCCCGAGGCCACCGCGTTCGTGGCCGACCTCGTGCGCACCTTCCGCGACCAGCGCATCGACCTGCTGCGGGCCCGTCGTGAGCGCCAGTACCGCCTCGACGTCGGCGCCCGCCCCGACTTCCTCCCCGAGACCGCCGAGATCCGCGCCGGCACCTGGACCGTCGCCCAGGCGCCCAAGGACCTGACCGACCGGCGCGTCGAGATCACCGGCCCGACCACTCGCAAGATGATGATCAACGCCCTCAATTCGGGGGCCTCGGTCTTCATGGCCGACTGCGAGGACGCCACCAGCCCCACCTGGGACAACGTGGTCGAAGGCCACCGCAACATCCGGGATGCCCACCGCCGCGACCTCAGCCACGACCAGGGCGGCAAGTACTACCGACTCAACGAGGCGATCGCCACGCTCATCGTGCGCCCCCGCGGCTGGCACCTCCCCGAGCGCCACGTCCAGGTCGACGGCCGACCCGCCTCCGCCTCCCTAGTCGACTTCGGCCTGGCCTTCTTCCACGGCGCCCGCGAAGCCCTCGACCACGGCAGCGGCCCGTACTTCTACCTCGCCAAGCTGGAGGGACACCTCGAGGCCCGGCTCTGGAACGACGTCTTCAACCACGCCCAGGACGCCCTCGACATCCCCCGCGGCACCATCCGGGCCACGGTCCTCATCGAGACGATCCTCGCCGCCTTCGAGATGGACGAGATCCTCTACGAGTTGCGCGACCACTCGTCGGGTTTCAACGCCGGCCGGTGGGACTACATCTTCAGCGTTGCCAAGAAGTTCGCGCAGCACGCCGAGTTCGTGCTCCCCGACCGGATCGACGTTTCGATGACCGCTCCGTTCATGCGGGCCTACACCGAACTGCTGGTCGCCACCTGCCACAAGCGCGGCGCCCACGCCATCGGCGGCATGTCGGCGTTCATCCCCAACCGGAACGAGCCCGAGACCACGGTCACGGCCCTCACCAAGGTGGCCGAGGACAAGGCCCGCGAGGCCAACGACGGCTACGACGGCACCTGGGTCGCCCACCCCGACCTCATCCCGGTTGCCATGAAGGAGTTCACGTCGGTCCTCGGCGGCGGCAACAACCAGCTCGACCGCCAGCGCCCCGACGTCGACGTCACCGCCGACGACCTGCTGGCCGTCGGCGACTCCGGCGGCGCTGTCACCGAGGCCGGCCTGCGCACCAACGTGCACGTGGGCCTGCGCTATCTGGCGCACTGGATCGACGGCACCGGCGCCGTCGGCATCCGCAACCTCATGGAGGACGCCGCCACGGCCGAGATCAGCCGGGCCCAGGTGTGGCAGTGGGTCCGGCACGGCCGGACCCTCGCCGACGGTCGCTCCGTCACCGCCACCCTGGTGCGCGACATCATCGACGAGGAGCTGCGTGCCATCGAGGACGAACTCGGCACCAGCGCCTTCATCGACCTGCCGTTCAGCGAGGCACGGCGGGTGTTCGAGTCGGTCGCACTGGCCGGCGAGTTCACCGAGTTCCTGACCCTTCCGGCCTACGAGTTGCTCGACTGAGCGACCCGCGGCCGGCCAGGAACGCCCACCCCGAATCCCCGAGAATCACCCCCCGCCCGCGGGCGGACCGACCAGGAGAAAGAACCCACCATGCGCAAGAGCTTCGCCCAACAGGTCGAGGAGCTGGAACAGGACTGGGCCGAGAACCCCCGATGGGCCGGCACCCAGCGCGACTACTCGGCTGAGGAGGTCGTGCGCCTGCGCGGCTCATACGTCCCGGAGTGCTCCCTCGCCCGCCACGGCGCCGAGGTCCTCTGGCAGCGCCTCCACGAGATGGACTACGTCCACGCCCTCGGGGCCATGACCGGCGGCCAGGCCATCCAGTACGTGAAGGGCGGCCTCCCGGCGCTGTACCTGTCGGGCTGGCAGGTCGCCGGCGACGCCAACACCGCCGGCCACGTCTACCCGGACCAGAGTCTCTACCCGGTCAACTCGGTGCCGGCACTCATCGAACGCCTCAACAACGCCCTGCGGCGCGCCGACCAGATCGAGTGGATGGAGAACGAGGGCGAGGTGCTCCGGGACTGGCTGGTCCCGATCGTCGCCGACGGCGAGGCCGGCTTCGGCGGCGCCCTCAACGTCTACGAACTCATGAAGCGCATGATCCGGGCAGGCGCCGCCGGCGTCCACTTCGAGGACCAGCTGGCCTCGGAGAAGAAGTGCGGCCACATGGGCGGCAAGGTGCTGGTCCCGACCCAGCAGCACGTCCGGACCCTCATCTCGGCCCGCCTGGCGGCCGACGTGATCGGCGTCCCGTCCATCGTGATCGCCCGAACCGACGCCCTCGGCGCCACGCTGATCACCAGCGACGTCGACGAGCGCGACCGGGCGTTCCTGAGCGGCGAGCGCACCCCGGAGGGCTTCTTCCACACCGACGCCGGCCTGCACGCCCCGATCGCGCGCGGCCTCGCCTACGCCCCGTACTGCGACCTGATCTGGTGCGAGACCAGCACCCCCGACCTGGACGAGGCCCGTGCCTTCGCCGAGGCGATCCACGAGCAGTTCCCCGGCAAGATGCTGGCCTACAACTGCTCGCCGTCCTTCAACTGGAGGGCCGCCCTCGACGACGCCACGATCGCCACCTTCCAGAAGGAACTGGGCGCCATGGGCTACAAGTTCCAGTTCATCACGCTGGCCGGCTGGCACGCCCTGAACGCCTCGGCCTTCGACCTGGCCCGCGGCTACACCGAGAGCGACATGACCGCCTACGTCGACCTGCAGCAACGCGAGTTCGGCATGGAGGACGACGGCTACACCGCCACGCGCCACCAGCGCGAGGTCGGCGCCGGCTACTTCGACTCCGTGGCCAACACCATCTCGGGTGGTGCCGCTTCGACGCTGGCCCTCACCGGCTCCACCGAGGAGGAGCAGTTCTAGGAGCGCAGCCTCCCGGCTGATCCCCGACCAACCTCACCGAGACGCACGGCCCCCGGAGACACCCGGGGGCCGTTGCGCGTGTCGGGTCATGTCGCGTCCGTGGTAGCGAAGTCCCTCGTTCCATGGAGCGACGCGCCTACCGTCGCGCCGTGCCGCGCCACCCTCGCACCCGCATGCTCTCTGCCTCCTGCGCGATGCTTGCACTCGCCGCGGCCACACCGGCGCTCTCGGCCTCCGACCACGATCTGGCCTCTGGCGTCGTCCTGCTCGACGGGGCGACGTTCCCCGTCATCGCGACGCTCGGGGACGGGTGGATCGCGACCACGCCCTGCCGCACCGAGATCTTCCTCGACCGGGGCGACTTCCTCGACCGCGTCGACGTCCTCCTCGACCCCGGGCATGGCGGGCCCGAGACCGGCTCGGTCGGCGCCAACGGCATCGTCGAACGCGACCTCAACCTCGGGGTCGCCCACCTGGCCAAGTTGGCCCTCGAAGACCTCGGCTACACGGTCGCCCTGACCCGGAGCCGGGACCTCCACATGGGCGTCCGGCAGCGAGCCGCCATCGCCAACGCCCTCCAGCCGCGGGCCTTCGTTTCGATCCACCACAACGGCGGGGCGGTCCGACGCTCCTCCGATCCGGGCACCGAGGCCTTCCACCAGGTCGACGACGACGCCTCACGTCGGCTGGCCGGCCTCCTCTACGAGGAGGTCCATGCCGCACTGTCCGCCTGGGACGTCGCCTGGGTCGACACCGTCCACCAGGGAACCTCGGCCCGGATCCGCTCGAGCGGTCTCGACGTCTACGGCATCCTGCGCCTGACCCCCGACCTGAACTCGGCCATCGTCGAGGCGGCCTACCTCTCGAATCCCGCCGAGGCCGACCTGCTGGCCGACGTCGAGGTCCTCCAGGACGAGGCCGACGCCATCGCCAGGGCCGTCCACCGCTTCCTCGGCTCCGACGATCCGGGTACGGGCTTCAAGCGGGCCTTCGTCGACGAGGCGGTCACCGGCACCGGCACCGGCTGGAACTGCGACGACTCGGGATACGGCAGCACGCTCTCGTACGCCGTCGGCTACACCGAAACCGAATACGCCGACCTGTCCGCCATGGCCGCCCGTGCCGGCCACACCCCCGAGTCGCTCCAGCGCTTCGGCGTCTACGCGCTCGACTTCTTCCACGCCCTGCAGGGCCGCATCGAACTCGACCCGCTGCCACCCGAGGCGATTCCCGCGGTCGACGGATCCGGCCTGGACGCCTCGGTGACGGGCCGGTGGCTCCCGCAGGACCAGGTCGTCTTGATGCGCGTGGCCGATGCCTACGGACTGTCCCCCGCCGAGGCCCAGAAGGTGGGCGCCGTGCTGATGGTGTTCCTCGTGGGGATCAGCGGTTAGGAATCCGCAGCCCTACTCCCGACCCCAGTCTCTGCGCCGTTCGGACTTCCTCGCCGACCGCTGCTTCTTGGCCTTCAGGCGCCGTTCCCTCGCTCCCCTCCCGGGCCGCGTCGGGCGCCGTTCCCGCCGGACCACCCGGGCTTCCCGCAGGCGCTGCTCCAACTTCTCGAGCGCCAGTTCCCGGTTCCGGTCCTGCGAGCGTGTCCGGTCCACGGTGACGTGGAGTGTGCCCCCCAGCCTCCCCACGAGCAGTTCCCGCACGTCGTCCTCGATGCCGCGGGCGTCGGTCAGGTCCAGTAGCGCCTCCACCCTGGTGTGGGCACGGTTGGCGTGCTGTCCGCCGGGCCCTCCCGACGGCCCGAACCGCCAGGAGACCTCGCCCCCGGGGATCCGGCAGCCCGGCCCGCCGTCCAGCACGCGGTCCTCGAAGCCGGCCATGCACGGAGGCTAGGGAAGGCCACACGCAGGTCTTGGGATCCCGGCACCGAGTTCGGGAACGGGGCCGCGCTCCGGTTGGCCTCTCCGGCCGGATGCTGTTGGACTCGCGCCATGGCCCGAGACCTGCGTGTCCTCGTCATCGGCGCCGGGATGGCGGGGATCCTCTCCGTGATCCGCTGCCGCCAGATCGGGCTCCCGGACGTGACCGTCTACGAGAAGGCCGACCGGCTGGGCGGCACCTGGCGGGAGAACCGCTACCCCGGGGTGGCCTGCGACGTGCCGTCGCACCTCTACTCGTACTCCTTCGCCCCGAATCCGGAGTGGACGCACCGCTTCTCCCCCGGTCCGGAGATCCAGGAGTACCTCGAGGCGGTCGCCGCCGAGTGCGACGTCGACCGGGACGTCCGCTACGGCGAGGAGGTCACCGACCTGCGTTGGGACGGCCGGCGCTGGCACCTCCGCACCGCCTCCGGAATCGTCGACGAGGGCGACGTCGTGATCGCCGCCACGGGCGTGCTGCACCATCCCAGCTATCCGGACATCGACGGCCTCGGCGACTTCGCCGGGACCACGATGCACACCGCCCGCTGGGACGAGTCCCTGCCGTTGGCCGACCGGCGCGTCGGCATCATCGGGACCGGGTCGTCGGCGATCCAGACCGTGCCCACGATCGTCGACGAGGTGGCGCACCTGTCGCTGTTCCAGCGCACCGCCCAGTGGGTGATGCCCGCGGAGAACCCCGCCTACACCGAGGAGGAGAAGGCCGCCTTCCGGGCCGACCCCGGGCTCCTCCACACGCTCCACGCCGAGATCTCCGAGTTGTTCTCGAACGGCTTCTCGGACGCCGTGGTCGACGCCGACTCGGAGGGCATGCGTCGTATCGAGGAGGCCTGCCGCGCCAACCTCGAGGGCAACGTCCACGACCCCGACCTGCGCGAGCGCCTCCGCCCCGACTACCGGGCCGGCTGCAAGCGCCTGGTCGTCTCCCCGAACTTCTACGACGGGATCCAGCGCCCCAACGCCGAACTGGTCACCGAGCCCATCGACCGGATCGAGGCGGGAGGGGTGCGCACCGCCGACGGGCACCTGCATGAGCTCGACGTGTTGGTGCTGGCCACCGGCTTCCGGGTGGACCGGTTCCTCCGCCCCATCGGTGCCGGCGAGGCCGCCACCGACGCCTTCGAGGAGGAGCGCACCATCCAGGCCGGCAACACGGTCTGGGCCACCGGCTGCAACAGCTGGTACCTCGACGACCGGGGCGTCCCGATGGCCTGGCCCTGGAACTTCCAGGAATACCGCGACCGCCTCGCCGCCCCCGACCCGACGGCGTACGTCAGGGGTTGAGGACCCGCCCGCAGCCGCCTGGCACTGCCGGCCTGTCCGGGAACCTGTCCGGGAATGAGTGCCGGCCCTGCCCGGGGGTCAGTGCACGATCGGGCAGGCGTTGTCCCGGTCGAGGACCCGGGTGATGCGGCCCATGCCGAGCCAGCCACCGATGCAGAAGGTCAGGTCCCGGACCAGGGAGTCGTCGAAGTGGTCGGCCAGTCGTTCGAAGAAGGCGTCGTCGCAGGACGCCACGTCGCCTTCGAAGCGTTCCGCGTACTCGATGGCGATCCGCTCGGCGTCCGAGTAGCCCGGCCAGGTCGCCCAGTCGGCGACATTGGCATAGTCCTCCTCGCTGAGCCCTGGCTCCGCTCCCGGCGGATTCCGGTAGCCCAGTCAGAGGCCGCAGCCGTTGAGTTGGGCGATCCGCATGCGGGCCAGCTCCCGGATCCGGAACGGCACGTCGCTCTCGCTGTTGGTCGCCAGCCCGAAGGCGGCCCCGGCGGCGATGACCTCGTTGGTGCCCATGCGGCGACCCTAGTTGCCGGGGCTTCCCCGGCTGTCGCCGAGTCCGACTGGTGCCCCCGGCAGGATTCGAACCTGCGACCGGCGGAATAGAAGTCCGCTGCTCTGATCCGGGCTGAGCTACGGGGGCCCGGGGCGAGGCTACCCGTGCCAGGTCGGCGGTGAGCCTCCCCGCTCCCGGCGAGGTCTGGATGCCGCAGCCGCCCTGCCCGACGCACCACACGAAGGCCGGCTGTGCCGGGTCGGGGCCCAGGACCATCGAGCGGTCGGGGGCGAAGGTCCGCAGGCCCGCCCACGCAGAGTTCACCGAGCGGATGCCGAGGGTCGTGGCTGCATTGATTCGGTCGATGGCCAGTGCCACGTCGACCTCCGCTGGTCGGGCGTCGCAGGGTTCGGAGGGGGTCTCTTCGCCCAGCGAGCACAGCATCTGGGGTCCGTCGTCTTTCGTGTACCAACGGTGTTCGACGTCGATGGTGAAGGCCCAGCCCGTGGTGTCGCCACCGGGCCCATTCACCATGAAGGCGGTCCGACGGCAGGGCTGCAGGCCCACCGGTTCCACCCCGGCGGAGATCGCCACAAGGTCTCCCCAGGCACCCGCTGCGTTCACCACGACGTCGGCACCCATGTCCCCCTCGGTGGTGGCCAGGCGCCAACCAGCGCCGTCGCGGCGTGCCGCGTCCACCCGGGTCGAGGTGGCGATCCGACCGCCACCTCGCCGCAACCCCCGGACGTAGGCCTGGTGGAGGGCTCCGACGTCGAGGTCGTAGCAGTCCGCGTCCAGGGCCGCCCGGTCGACCCGTTCCTTCCGCAGGGGCGGGAAGTGTGCAACCGCCTCCCCCGGGGTGAGTTCCGCGGTCGGCGACGGCAGTCCACTGCCCGCCTCCAACAGTTCGTCCACGAATTGGGACTGCGACGCGGTCGCCACGTGCAAGACCGGGCGGGGTGCCAGTAGCGGAGCGTCCACGAGGCCCTCGGGCGGCTCGCGCAGGAAGCCGACGCTGGCCCGGGTGAGGATCCGGTTCGGGGGCGTGCTCAGGTTCCCGGCCAGGATCGCCGCCGACCGGCCGGTGGTGTGGTGGGCCAGCACCGGCTCGGCCTCCAGCAGGAGCACGTCGGCGTCCGGGTGGACGACGGTCAGGTGGTACGCGGCCGACGCCCCCGCGATCCCACCGCCCACGACCGCGATCCGCACGTCGCTCATTCCCGAATGCTTGCACGTGTCCGGGGGCGGGTTCGAATCCCGACCTGGCACGTGCCCGACGTCCCACGGAACCCGTGCGCCGCCGGCGGCCGCCTCCCGTATCATGGCGCCCGCTTGGTGGCCGTAGCTCAGTCCGGTTAGAGCACCTGGTTGTGGTCCAGGATGTCGGGGGTTCAAATCCCCTCGGTCACCCCAGTCGCACGTGCGATGTGCCCCGGTTCACGGTCGGCCGCCCCGATGGGCGCCGGTAGGATCGTCGGCTGCTAGCGCCTCTAGCTCAATTGGCAGAGCATCGGACTCTTAATCCGCAGGTTCTGGGTTCGAGTCCCAGGGGGCGTACCCATATTCTCGGATCGAGAGGCCGGATCGAGAGAGAGCAGATGTCCAGGACGCGTGCTGCATGGGCCGGCTTGATCGAGGTGCTGGCC
>LUMW01000123.1_pt1 | contig 54928 bp, 50 predicted proteins | sample 729761 | NCBI WGS metagenome assembly LUMW01 (sample SAMN03860302, study PRJNA289734) | marine metagenome | biome: seawater column; feature: ocean; material: water; isolation source: Red Sea water column Station 192 - depth 500m | place: Saudi Arabia: Red Sea | collected 2011-10-15 | depth 500 m
GCGCCGATGCCGCCCTCGAGGCTGGCCATGCGCTCCTCGAAGGCGGCCGTCGTGGGATTCGAGATGCGGGGGTAGATCGTGCCGTACTTCTGGAGGGCGAACAGGTCGGCGGCGTCGGCGGTGTCCTCGAACACGAAGCTCGTCGACTGGTAGATCGGCACGGCCCGGGCGCCGGTGGTCGGGTCCGGTCGCCCGCCGGCGTGCAGTGCCCGGGTCCGAAACCCCCACTCGCGCTCCCCCATCCCTGCAGTGTAGGAAGCGTCGCCGGCCAGGGCGTCAGTCCGGACTGTGAAGGCAGGCAATCGGTTGTGCATGACATACTCGGGATGGAACCCATCACCACAGGAGAACACCCATGTCGGACTTAGGGGACTCGTCGAACGAGGCAGCAGCCGCGGACCAGAAGCCGGCCGGTTACGGCAAGCGCGTCCTGGGCGCGATCATCGACTTCCTGATCGTGGCGATCATCTATGGCGTGCCGACCGTCGTGTTCTTCATTGGTCTTGTTTCCGCCGGGGATGCGAGCGACAAGGGCGAGCCGACCACGACTGCGGCAAGCATGATGATGATCCTCGGCGGTGTCGCTGGACTGGCCGCACTCGTCTGGGCGATCTGGCTGTTCGGCTACCGCCAGGGCGTCACCAGCACCACGCCCGGCAAACGGGCCGCCGGCACCCGCCTCACCAGGATCGGCACCGGCGAGGCACCCGGTGGCGGCGTCGGCGTGGGTCGGTTCCTCGTGCCGACCCTCGTCAACAGCGTCATCCCCGTGTACTGGATCATCGACTACCTGTGGCCCCTGTGGGATGACGACAACCAGCGGGTGTCCGACAAGATGTTCAAGACCCAGGTGGTGCTCGACGGCGGCCCGACGGCGCCGGTGAGGGGCGATCCGATCATCACCTGATCCCCGGGGCCGGTGGCGGCCCACGTCGTCCGGCCGGTTCGGTAATTTGACAGGTACAGGATTACCGTGCCTACGCTCTCCCCGTGGCACGCACCTCCCTCGCCCCCGTACTCGGCTCGACGGTCGACACCACCAGCGACGCCTTCCACCAGAACCGGGCCGACGTGCTCGAACAACTGGACGTCATCGACGAACTGCTCGACGAGGCCGAGGCCGGCGGCGGCCCCGAGGCCACCGCCCGCCTGCGGTCCCGCGACAAGCTCCCCGTCCGCGAGCGCATCGCCAACGTGCTCGACCCCGACAGCCCATTCCTCGAGATCAGCCCCCTCGCCGGCTACGGCACCGACTACGCCGTCGGCGGCGGGATGCTCGCCGGCATCGGCGTGGTCGCCGGCACCGAGTGCGTGATCCTCGCCAACGACCCCACGGTGCTCGGCGGCGCACTCACCCCCTACGCCGCCAAGAAGTGGATGCGGGCCATCGAGGTCGCCCGCCAGAACCGCATCCCCTACCTCAGCTTCGTGGAATCCGCAGGCGCCGACCTGCGGGTCTCCACCAGCGACGGCGACCGGGACAGCAAGGGTCGCAGCAAGCGGGCCAAGGTCGACCACTTCGCCGAGTCCGGCCGCTTCTTCTACGAGATGATCGAACTCTCCAAGATGCGCATCCCCACCGTGTGCGTCGTGTTCGGCTCGTCCACGGCCGGCGGCGCCTACCAGCCGGGCATGTCGGACTACAACATCTTCATCAAGGAGCAGTCCAAGGTCTTCCTCGCCGGCCCACCGCTCGTGAAGATGGCCACCGGCGAGGAGTCCGACGACGAGACCCTCGGCGGTGGCCAGAAGCACGCCGAGGAGTCCGGGCTGGCCGACTACCTGGCCGAGGACGAGATGGATGCCCTGCGCATGTGCCGCGAAGTCGTCTCGCACCTCGACTGGCGCCAGGAGGGCCCGCCGCCCAGCTTCACGGCCGACGAGCCCGTCCACGACCCCGAGGAGCTGCTGGGCCTCGTCAGCCGAGACCTGCGCCAGCCCGTCGACGTCCGCGACGTCATCGCCCGGGTCGTCGACGGTTCACGGTTCGAGGAGTTCAAGCCCCGCTACGGCTCCTCGATGGTGTGCGGCTGGGCCTCGGTCCACGGCTACCCCGTCGGCATCCTCGGCAACAACGGGGTCATCTACCCGGAGTCGGCCGAGAAGGGCGCCCACTTCATCCAGCTCTGCAACCAGCGGGACATCCCGCTGCTGTTCCTCCAGAACATCACCGGCTTCGTCGTCGGGAAGGACTTCGAGGCCGAGGGGATCATCAAGAAGGGCTCCCAGATGATCAACGCCGTCACCAACTCGACGGTGCCCCACCTGACCGTGATCATCGGGTCGTCGTACGGCGCCGGCACCTACGGCATGTCGGGACGGGCCTACGGCAACCGCTTCACGTTCCTGTGGCCCACCGCCAAGATCGCCGTGATGGGCCCCAAGCAGATCGCCGGCGTGATGTCGATGGTCCGCCGCGGCCAGGCCGCCCGCAAGGGCCTCGAGTTCGACGAGGAGGCCGACGCCGAGATCGTCCGCCAGGTCGAGGCCAAGCAGGAGGCCGACTCGCTGGCCCTCGTGGCCTCGGGCGCCATCAGCGACGACGGCATCATCGACCCCCGCGACACCCGCACCGTGCTCGGGATGTGCCTGTCGGTGGTCCGCAACCGGGCCGTGGAGGGCGCCCCCAACTACGGGGTGTTCAGGCTGTGAGCCTCACCTCGGTCCTCGTCGCCAACCGGGGCGAGATCGCCAGGCGGGTGTTCCGCACGGCACGGTCGATGGGCCTGCGCTGCGTCGCCGTGTACGCCGACGCCGACGCCGGATCGCCGCACGTCACCGACGCCGACGAGGCGGTGCGCCTGCCCGACGGCGGCTACCTCGACGCCGACGCCGTCGTCGCGGCCGCCCTCGCCACCGGGGCCGACGCCGTCCACCCCGGCTACGGCTTCCTGGCCGAGAACGCCGGCTTCGCCGAGGCCGTCGAGGCGGCAGGCCTGGTCTGGGTAGGGCCGACCGCCGACGTGGTGCGCACCATGGGCGACAAGCTGGCCGCCAAGGAGGCGGCCGTGGCCGCCGGGGTCCCGACCCTCCCGTCCTCCGACGACCCGACCGACGGCGAGGCGGTCGGCTACCCGCTGCTCGTGAAGGCGGCCGCCGGCGGTGGCGGCAAGGGCATGCACCTCGTCGAGTCCGCCGCCGACCTCGACGAGGCCGTGGCGTCGGCGCAGCGCGAGGCCCTCGGCGCCTTCGGCGACGACCGGGTGTTCCTCGAGCGCTACGTGCCCCGCTCCCGCCACCTCGAGGTCCAGGTGCTGGGCGACGCCCACGGCAACCTCGTCCACCTCGGCGAGCGCGAGTGCTCGATCCAGCGCCGGCACCAGAAGGTGCTCGAGGAGTCGCCGTCGCCGTTCGCCGACGAGGCGCTCCGGAGCGCCATGTGCGACGCCGCACTGCGGCTGGCCGACGGCATCGGCTACCGGTCGGCGGGAACCGTCGAGTTCCTCGTCGACGACGCCACCGGCGAGTTCTTCTTCCTCGAGGTCAACACCCGCCTCCAGGTCGAGCACCCCGTCACCGAGGAGGTCACCGGCATCGACCTGGTCCGCGAGCAGCTCCGCGTCGCCGCCGGCGAGCCGCTGGGCTGGACCCAGGGCGACCTCACGGCATCGGGCCACGCCATCGAGGCCCGCCTCTACGCCGAGGACGCCGACCAGGGGTTCCTCCCCGCCACGGGCACACTCCACGCCTTCGTGCCGACCGACGACCCGGCCGTGCGCTGGGACGCCGGGGTCGCCGCCGGATCCCACGTCGGCGTCGACTTCGACCCGATGCTCGCCAAGGTGGTCGCCCACGGGCCCACGCGGGCCGAGGCCGCCGGCCGGCTCGCCCTGGCCCTCGAGCGCAGCCACCTGGGCGGCGTCACCACCAACCGCGACTTCCTCGTCGCCACACTCCGCCACGAGGCCTTCCTCGCCGGCGACACCACCACCGACTTCATCGAGCGCCACGCCCCGTCGACCCCCCGCACCGGCGACGACGTGGCCCGCGCCGCCGTGGCCGCCGCCATGTGGCTGCTGCGCAGCAACCGGGCGGAGGCCGGAGTGCTCGCCCACCTGCCGGCGGTGTGGCGCAACGCCCGCCTGCCCGACGAGCGCGTGGTGCTGGCCCACGGCGACGAGGTCCACGAGGTCGGCTACCGGGCGCAGCGCGACGGCTCGTTCACCGTGAACGGTTCCTCCACCGCCCGGATCCACGACTGGTCCCCCGACGGCATCGACGTCGAGGTCGACGGCCGCCGCTGGGCCGGTCGGGTCACCCGCTCGGGGGACGACCTCTGGGTCCAGGTTCCCTCGGGCACCGTCGGGTTCTCGGTGGCGCCCCGCTTCACCGTGCCCGGCAGCGAGGACGTCAACGGCGGCCTCGTCGCCCCCATGCCCGGCGTCGTCCTCGAGGTACGCGCCGCCGCCGGCGACCGGGTCGAGGCCGGACAGACGCTGGTCGTCATGGAGGCCATGAAGATGGAGCAGCACATCGCCGCTCCCGAGGACGGCACCATCGCCGAGGTGCTCGTCGCCGTCGGGGAGCAGGTCGAGAAGGGCACGGCGCTGATGGTGCTCGAGCCCGACGGCAGCGCCGGGGACGCCGACGGGAGCGAGGCCTGACCATGGCCGACCCGATCCGCGTCGCCAACTGCTCCGGGTTCTACGGCGACCGGGTCTCGGCCGCCGCCGAAATGGTCGAGGGCGGCCACATCGACGCCCTCACCGGCGACTGGCTGGCCGAGCTCACGATGCTCATCCTGGCCCGCACCCGGGCGAAGCGCCCCGGCGGCGGCTACGCCCGCACCTTCGTCCGCCAGATGGAAGAGGTCATGGGCACCTGCCTCGACCGCGGCATCCGGGTCGTGGCCAACGCCGGCGGCCTCGACCCCGACGGCTGCGCCGAGGCGGTCGCCGAGGTGGCCGACAACCTGGGCCTCTCCCCCACGATCGCCTACGTCGCCGGCGACGACCTGCTGCCCCGGCTCGACGACCTGCTCGCCGCCGGCCACGACCTCCCCGACCTCGTCACCGGCGAGCCGCTCGCCGACCCCTCCGGGTTCGTGAGCGCCAACGCCTACCTGGGCTGCTGGGGCGTCGTCGAGGCGCTCGAGCGGGGCGCCGACATCGTCGTCACGGGCCGCACCACCGACGCCGCCATCGTGTGCGCCCCGGCCGCCTGGCACCACGGCTGGGCCCGCGACGACTGGGACGCCCTCGCCGGGGCGGTCGTCGCCGGCCACGTCATCGAGTGCGGCACCCAGGCCACCGGCGGCAACTACTCGTTCTTCACGGAGGTCCCCGGCCTCGACCGGCCCGGCTTCCCGTGGGCCGACATCGCCGCCGACGGCTCGTCGGTCATCGGCAAGCACGACGGCACCGGCGGCGCCGTCACGGTCGGCACCGTCACCTCCCAGCTCCTCTACGAGATCGGCGGCCCCGGCTACCTCGGCCCCGACGTGACCGCACGATTCGACACGATCGGCCTCGAGCAGGAGGGCCCCGACCGGGTCCACATCTCCGGGACGCTCGGCGAGCCGCCGCCGCCGACGCTGAAGGTCTCGATGAACCGCCTCGGCGGCTACCGCAGCGACCTGGCCATCGCCCTGACCGGCCTCGACGTCGACGAGAAGGCCGCCCTCGTCGAGGCCGCCTTCTGGCGGGCCTGCCCGCACGAGCCCGACGACTTCGACGAGGTCCACAGCCGCGTGGTGTACACGGGCAAGGACGACCCGGCCTCCAACGAGGAGGCGGTCGCCCAGTGGTGCCTCACGGTCAAGGACGCCGACGAGCGCAAGGTGGGCCGGGGCGTCTTCAACGCCATGAACGAACTGGCCCTCGCCTCGATCCCCGGATTCTTCGCCGCCCGCAGCGGCACCAGCGCCAGGGCCTTCGGCGTGCACCGTGCCGGCCTGGTCCCGGCCGACCTCGTCCCCCAGCACGTCGTGCTGCTCAACGGCGATCGGACCGTGGTGGAGTCGTCCGCGCCGGTGGGCGAGGTCGACGTCGACCCGGCCCCGGGCCCGGACGCAGCCGTCCCCGACGGGCCGACGATCCCTGCGCCGATCGGCCGGGTGGTCGGCACCCGCTCCGGCGACAAGGGCGGCGACGCCAACCTCGGCGTGTTCGCCCGGACCCCGGAGGCCTGGGCGTGGCTGGACCGCTTCCTCACCGTCGAGCGCCTGCGCGAACTCCTCCCGGAGGCCGCCGACCTCGACATCGAGCGGCACCCGCTGCCGAACCTGCTGTCGGTCAACTTCGTGCTCCGCGGCATCCTCGGCGAGGGCGTGGCCGCCTCCACCCGCCAGGACGGGCAGGCCAAGAGCCTCGGCGAGTGGCTGCGGGCCCGCGTGGTCGACGTCCCCGCCCCGCTCCTGGAGGCACCGTGAGCACCGCCACGGCCACCGACCTGCTGGAACTGCTCCGGGAGGTCCCCCCACCGGAGCCGGTCCTGTCGCGCGAGCGCGTGCGCCAGCTCACCGACCGGCAGCGCGACGTACTGGACCGGCTGGTCGAACTGTTCGACGACGGCTTCGCCCACCTCACGATGGCCGACCTGGCGTCCCGCCTCAACTGCTCCCTGCGCACCCTCTACGGGTTGGCCCCCAGCCGGGACGAACTGGTGCTCGCCGTGGTCGACCGCAACCTGCGCAGCGTGGGACGCTCAGCCCGCGATGCCCTCCGTTCCGACATGCGCCCCCTCGAGGCCATCCGCGCCTACCTCGAGGCCGCCAACGTGGCCGTCGCCCGCACCACCGAGGCCTGGGCCCGCGACCTCGCCACCCTGCCCGCCGGCCAGCGGCTGCGCGACCGGCACTCCGACTACCTCGTCGACGTCACCCGGCGCCTCCTCGACCTCGCCGTCGAACAGGGCGATATCGACGACCTCGACACCGCCGCCGTGGCCCGGGTCATGGCGTCGCTCGGCCGCGACTTCGCCCAGTTCGACGTCTTCACCACGCTGCGCTCCACGCCGAAGGAGGCCGCCGACGCGGTCCTCGACCTGCTGCTGCGCGGCCTGACCAGCCCACGCCCCTGACCCCACGACCCGAGGAGCCCGCCATGCACGTCACCGAGGTGGCCGCCGACCTGGCAGCCGAGCAACAGGTGCTCGACGACCTGCTGTCCGGCGTCGACGACGCGGCCTGGGCGACGCCGACGGCCAGTCCGCGTTGGAGCGTCGCCGACCAGGTCGCCCACCTGACCTACTTCGACGGGACGGCGGCACTGGCCATCACCGACCCGGACCGCTTCCGGACCGTCGTCGACGACCTGCTGGGCGCCTCCGGCGGCGGCGGCGAGTCCGTGGACGACTTCGTCCTCGGCCCGGCGCGCCGGATGGCCCCCGCCGAGGTCCTCGCCGCCTGGCGGGCGAACCGTCGCACCCTGGCTGAGGCGGCGGCGACCCTCGAGGACGACACCCGGGTCATCTGGTACGGGCCGTCGATGGGGTCCAAGTCCTTCCTCACCGCCCGCCTCATGGAGGTCTGGGCGCACGGCCAGGACGTGGTCGACGCCCTCGGACTGGAGCGCGCCGCGTCCGACCGGCTCCGGCACGTCGCCCAGTTGGGGGTGATCACCCGGGGCTGGTCGTACGTCAACCGGCGTATGGAGGTCCCCGAGGGGGACGTCCGGGTGGCGTTGGCCGCCCCGTCGGGGGCCGAGTGGGCCTGGGGGCCCGACGACGCCGCCGACCGGGTCGCCGGCCCGGCAGAGGACTTCTGCCTGGTCGTCACCCAGCGGCGGCACGTCGACAACACCGGCCTCGTCGTCGAGGGCGACGTGGCCAGGGACTGGCTGCTGCGGGCGCAGGCATTCGCCGGGCCGGCCACCGACGGCCCCGAGGCAGGCGGCCGCTGATGGCCGTCGTGCTGGCCGAACGGGACGGCGGGATCCTCACCGTCACCCTGGCGGACGAGGAGAACCGCAACGCACTGAGCGGCCGCCTGGTCGGCGAGCTCACCGACGTGCTCGACGACGCCGACGCCGACCCCGGGGTCCGGGTGGTGGTCCTCACCAACTCCGGCCGGGTGTTCTGCGCCGGGGCGGACCTGTCGGAGCGCTCCTCCGGCTCGGGCGGTGGCGGACGCCGCGACGCCGACCCCGCCCGCCTGTTCTCCCGCTTCGCCGAGTCGCCCAAGGTCTACGTGGGGCGCATCGCCGGACACTGCGTGGCCGGCGGGATGGGCCTGGCGGCCGCCATGGACCTCTCGGTGGCCGTCGAGGACGCCCGGTTCGGCTTCACCGAGGCACGCATCGGGGTCGCCCCGTCGATGATCTCGGTACTGTGCCTGCCTCGGATGCGCCACGCCGACGCCAGCGCCGCCTTCCTCCGGGGCAACCGCTTCCTGGCCCCCGAGGCGGCCCGGCTGGGCATCGTCAACGAGGCGGTGCCGGCCGATGAACTGGACGCCACCGTGGCCGCGGTGGTGGCCGACGTCCTGGCCTGCGGTCCGGAGGCACTGGCGGCCTGCAAGCAACTCCTGGCCAGGGTCCCCGGCATGCCGCGGGACGAGGCGTTCGCCTGGACCAGCGAGCTCTCGTCGTCCCTGTTCCGGGGCGACGAGGCGAAGGCGGGGATGCGGGCGTACCTCGAGAAGCGCCCGCCGCCGTGGGCGCCCGGGGCGAGCCAGGACGACGAGGCCGAGGGGCTCGACACATGAGCCACGGGGGGAAGCTCTGCGCCCGGGCGCTCCGGGAGGCCGGGGTCGGCGCCATCTTCACGCTGACCGGCGGCCACGTCATGCCGATCTACGACGGCGCCCTCGACGAGGGCATCCCGATCATCGACGTCCGCCACGAGCAGGCGGCGGTGCACGCCGCCGACGCCTACAGCCGCCTCAACCCGGGACGGATCGGCTGCGCCGTGCTCACCGCCGGCCCGGGCGTCACCGACGGCGTCACCGGCATCGCCAACGCCTGGCGGGCCAACTCCCCGATCCTCGTGATCGGCGGCCAGGGCCCGTTCTCGAACCTGCGGCGCGGCTCGCTCCAGGAGATGGACCACGTCGGCATGGTCCGGCCGATCAGCAAGTGGGCCGACGCCTGCTTCCAGACGCACCGCATCCCCGAGTACGTGGAGATGGCGGTCCGCACGGCGGTGTCGGGCGTGCCGGGTCCGGCGTTCCTCGAGATCCCGATGGACGTCCTGATGGCGCCGGCCTCGCTGGAGGAGACCCGCTTCCCCGCCGTCCGCACCACGCCGCCGACGGTCCATCCCGACCCGGCCGACGTGCGGGCGGCGCTCGACGTCCTCGCCGGCGCCGAGCGGCCCGTCATGCTGGCCGGCACGGGCGTCAAGTGGTCGCAGGGCGGCACCGCCCTGGCGCGCTTCGCCGAGGCCTGCCGGATCCCCGTCTACCTGAACGGCATGGGGCGCGGGATGCTGCGGGCCGACCATCCCCAGTTCTTCAACCGCACCCGGCGTGCGGCCATGCAGTCCTGCGACGTGTTCGTGCTGGCCGGTGCGCCGCTGGACTTCCGGCTCCGCTTCGGCGACTCGGTGCCCGCCGACGCACGGATCGTCCAGTTCGACATGGACGCCACCCTGATCGGACAGAACCGCCAGGCGGACGTGGGCGTGGTCGGCAACATCGGCACCTCCCTCGACCACCTCACCGACCTGCTGGCGGCCGGAGGCGGGCTCGACTTCGGCACCTGGTCGGACGAGCTCCGGGCCGGCGAGGACGAGGCGGCCGCCGCCCTCGAGGCGCAGCTCACCTCCGACGAGAGCCCCGTCGACCCGTTGCGCTTCGCCGCCGAGATCCGCGACTTCATCGACGAGGACACCATCCTCATCGGCGACGGCGGCGACATCGTGGCCCAGTCGTCGAAGGTCATCCCGGTGCTGCGGGAGAACTGCTGGATGGACCCGGGGCCGCTCGGCACCCTCGGCGTCGGCATGCCGTTCGCCCTGGCTGCCCAGCACTCCTTCCCCGACCGCCGGGTCCTCATCATCTACGGCGACGGGGCGTTCGGGCTGAACGGCTTCGAATACGACACGGCGGTGCGCTTCGGCCTGCCGATCGTCGGAATCGTCGGCAACGACGCCGCCTGGGGGCAGATGCTGCGGCCCCAGGTCGGAATCTACGGCGCCGACCGCAAGGTGGCCGTCGACCTGGCCCCCACCCGCTACGACCGGGTGGTCGAGGCGATGGGCGGCCACGGCGAGCACTGTGAGCGGCCCGAGGAGATCCGCCCTGCACTGGAGCGGGCGTTCGCGTCCGGGAAGCCGGCGCTGGTGAACGTGGCGCTCCGCAAGGACGAGGGCGCCCCGAAGGGCAGCACGTACGTCTAGTCGTCGCGGTCCGGCTCCCCGCCGGTGGCGGCCGGGCGGCCGGTGGCGCTCCACTGCGACCAGGACCCGACGTAGAGACGTCCCCGGCCGAGGCCGGCGTGTTCCATGGCCAGGAGGTCGTGGCAGGCGCTGACCCCCGAACCGCAGTAGGCGACCACCCCGGCGGCCTCCCCGACCCCGAGTTCCTCGTAGTGGGCGCGGAGGTCGTCGGGCGACCGGAACCGGCCCCCGTCCCCGAGGTTGGCGGCAAACGGGGCGTTGCGGGCCCCCGGCACGTGGCCGGCACGCGGGTCGACCGGCTCGACCTCGCCGCGGTACCGCTCAGGGGCCCGGGCGTCGAGGACGATCCCGCCGGCGGCCGCGGCGGCCACCTCCTCGAGGCCGGCGAACGCCCCGTCGGGCCAGGGCCGCACCGGGCACTCGACGGGCGGACGCGTCGCCGAGCCGGCCTCGAGCGGGCCGTCCCAGGCACCGATGCCGCCGTCCAGCAGCGCCGCCGGCTGCCCGAGCACGCGCAGCATCCAGACCAGGCGTCCGGCGCTCATGCCGCCGCTGTCGTCGTAGGCAACGACGGCGTCGTCGGGACCGACGCCGAGTGCACCGAGGGCGGCGGCGAACGCCTCGGCGGTGGGCAGCGGATGGCGGCCCTGGGTGGTGCTGGGCGGCGCCGTCAGGTCCCGATCGAGGTCGACGAACACCGCCCCGGGCAGGTGGCCGGCCTCGTACGCCTCACGGCCGGAACGCCCGTCGAGGTACCAGCGCACGTCGCAGAGGACGGCGTCGAGCCGTCCGAGGTCACCGGCGTCGACGATCGGGCCCAATGGCTGCACGGGAGGATGCTGACAGGTTCCGCCGTCAGGGTGCGACCAGCGGCCAGGGCTCGAGGCGCTCCCAGGCCGCCGCCACGTCGAGGACCATGCGGTCCTCGTGCTGGCGGCCCATCACCTGGAGGCCGACGGGCAGTCCGTCGACCAGCCCGGCCGGCACCGAGATCGCCGGGTTCCCGGACACGTTGGCGGGGATGGTGAGGGCGCCGTTGTTCCCGACGGGGACGCGTTCGCCGGCCACCCGGTTGTTGGACTCGACCTCTGCCGGGAAGGCGACGTCGGGGTTGGCTGCGCAGACGACCAGGTCCACCCGGTCGAACAGTTCGGCCATGCGCTCGTTGGCCTCGGTGCGGGTGGCCTCGACACGGGCGGCGACCTCGAGGTCGAAGCGCTCGAGCCCCATCCGGACGCCGAAGGCCATCGAGCGGGTCATCTGCTCCTCGCAGCCCGGCCAGCGGTCGGCGACCACCTGGTAGAGGCCGACCTGGTTGGCGATCGCCCACTCGACGGCGAGCCGGGGCAGCGACACGTCGACGTCGACGAGTTCCAGGCCGAGCGCCTCGGCCAGCCGCTGGCCTGCCTCCTGGACCCGCTGCCGAACGGGGGCCGCGAGGATTGCCGACCCGAGGTCGGGGGTGACGACCGCCCGCAGCCCCCGCAGGTCCTTCGCCCCCAGGTTCGCCTCCCAGCCGTCCTCGGTCGGGAGGCTGTAGGGGTCGCGGGCATCGAAGCCGGCGCACACGTCGTACCAGCGGGCGGCGTCGCGCACCGAACGGGCAAGGCATCCCGACACGACGGTCTGGGGACCGATCGTCGTCTGCGGGCCCCGCGGGATGCGCCCGGCGGTGCCCTTCATCCCGACCAGCCCGCAGAAGCCCGCCGGGATGCGGATCGAGCCGCCGCCGTCGCCGCCGGTGGCGATCGGGACCAGTCCGCCGGCCACCGCCGCGGCGCTGCCACCGGAGGAGCCCCCGGCGGTGGCGTCCCGGCGCCAGGGGTTGCGCGTCACGCCGTTGAGCTTCGTGGTCGAGCAGTTGAGGCCGCCGAACTCGCTGGCGGTCGTGAGTCCGACCAGGTTGGCGCCGGCCGCCTTCAGGCGGGCGACCATCGTCCCGTCGTGGGGCGCCACCTCGTCGGCGAACAGCAGCGAGGCGTGCGTGTCGGGCCAGCCCTCCACCCGGTGCAACTCCTTGACCCCGACCGGAACCCCGCCCAGCGGGAGTGACACGTCGGCGGCCTCGGCACGGGCGAGGACGCCGTCGGCGTCGACGTGGGAGAAAGCGTTCAGGTCGCTGGCCGCGATGGCGTCGAGGACGGCCCGAGCCTCCTCGACGGGCGACCGCTCGCCGTTGCGGAAGGCCTCGACCAGCGACACGACGTCACCGGACCAGGTCGCACCGACGCTCACGAGCCGGCGACCTCCAGGACCGTGCGGATGCCGGCGGCCTGCCGGAGCCGGTCCATCCCCTCGTTGACCTCGGCCAGGTCGAGGCGGTGGCTGACCATGCCCTCGAGGTCGAGCCGGCCGGCCCGCCAGGCCGCCACCAGCATCGGGATGTCCCGCTGCGGATGGCAGTCGCCGAGCAGGGTGCCCAAGATCCGCTTGCCCTGGAGCGCCAGCATCACGGGCAGGAGTTCGGTGGTGGCCATCGTGGCGTCCACACCGACCACCACCGTGGTGCCGTGGCGACGGGTGGCGTCGAGGCAGGTCGACACGAGCGCGGCGACGCCGGCGGCCTCGAAGGCGTAGTCGACGCCGACGCCCCCAGTGGCCTCGAGTGCCCGGGCCGGCACGTCGTCGACGAGGGGGTCGATCGCCAGCGTCGCCCCGAAGTGGAGCGCCGCCTCGCGTCGCTCGGCGACCGGGTCGGACACGATCACCTGCGACGCCCCGGCCAGGCGGGCGCCCTGCACCACCGAGATGCCGATGCCGCCGAGGCCGGTGACCAGCACCGTGGCGCCGGCCTCGACGCCGGCCGTGTTGACCACGGCGCCGACGCCGGTCTGGATGGCGCAGCCGACCACACAGGCCACGTCGAGGGGGGTGTCGGAGTCGAGGCGGACGACACCCGACTCGGGCACGACCGTCTGCTCGCAGAAGGCGCCGACGCCGACCCCCCGCAGCACGGGGTCACCGCCGCGCGAGAACGGGGTGCTGCCGTCGGGTCGCGTGCCGGCGAGGAAGGCGTGGGCGGACTCGCAGGCGGTCGGCTCGCCCCGGGCGCACCAGTAGCAGTGGCCGCACGGGGCGAGGGGGGTCAGCAGCACCCGGTCGCCCGGCACCGTGGTGGTGACGCCGGGCCCGCCGGCCTCGACGGTGCCGGCCGCCTCGTGGCCCAGGACGATGGGCTGCTCGCTGCCGAGGCCGGCATCGAGGAACGACAGGTCGGAGTGGCAGATCCCGCAGTGCGACACGCTGACGAGGACCTCGCCCGGCCGCGGCTCCTCGACGTCGAGGTCGTCGACGAGCACCAGGTGGTCCCGCCCCTCGTGGACTGCAGCGCGCATCGAGCCTCCCCGGGACCTTCCCGTTCCTGACGCCCAGAGCATGGCCGCGGGCGACGGTCGGGCGCCAACCGCCCGGGGCTGGCTAGCGTCCGGCGATGGCCCACACGTCCGATGGTCGACCGGGGCGTCGCTCCCCCGCCGGCTTCTACGGCTGGCGGATGGTCGCCCTGGCCAGCATCGTCGGCATGCTCACCGGCCCCGGACAGTCCATCGGCGTGTCGGTGTTCCGCCAGCACCTGTCCGACGGCCTGCGCCTCTCGGACTCGGCGATCGCCGCCGCCTACCTCGTGGGGACGCTGGGCTCCTCGACGATCCAGCCCCGGATCGGGCGCTGGGTGGACCAGGTGGGGGTCCGCCGCGCGGCGGCCACGTTCGGGGTGGCCTTCGCCCTGGTGCTCGCCCACATGTCGACGGTCCACGGTGTGGTGTGGCTGGCGGTCGGGTTCTTCGGCATCCGGCTGTTCGGCCAGGGGGCGCTGGCCCTCACGTCGAGCGTGGCCGTCATGCACTGGTTCGAGCGACGGCGGGGCCTCGCCCTGGGCACGACGATGACCGTGATGATGGCCGGGATGTCGTTCGTGCCGGTGCTGTTGGCCCTGGCGATCGGCGCCGTGGGCTGGCGCCTGGCGTGGCTGTTGGCCGCCGGGGTGATCGCCCTGACCGTGGTGCCGATCGGCTGGTTCGGCTTCGTGGACCGGCCCGCCGACCTCGGCCAGCAGGTCGACGGGGCGAGCCGGAACGGTGGGGCGACAGCGGTGCCGACGCGCCACTCGCTGGCACGCCCGGAGGCGCTGCGGACGACGGCCTTCTGGCTGCTGGCGACCGTGGTCTCGTGCAACTCGGTGCTCGGCACCGGGCTGATCTTCCACCAGACCAACCTGCTGGGCGAGATCGGCTACTCGAACGCCGAGGCGGCCGCCATGTTCCTGCCGCAGGCGGCCGGCGCAATCGCCGGCGGGCTGGCGTTCGGCTGGCTGGCGGACCGTGCCGTCCGACCCCTCCTGCCGGCGGCCGTGATGCTGCTGCTGGTGTCGACCCTGCTGCTGGGCGGTTCGGCGACGGCGTTCCCCGGGGTCCTCCTGTACACGGTGGTGCTGGGATTGACCCTCGGGAGCGCGCCGGCGGTCCAGGGCACGCTGCTGCCGGCCCTGTTCGGGGTGCGCCACATCGCCTCGATCGCCGGGGTACTCAGCTTCGTCAGCGTGCTGTCGTCGTCGCTGGGCGCCCTCGTGTTCTCGGTGGGCAGCGACGTCTTCGGCGGCTACCGGGACGCCAGCCTCTGGCTGGCCCTGTGGCCGCTGACGGTGGCGGTCCTCGCCGCCCTCTTCCACCGCCGCTTCGCCGGGACGGCGTGACGCGGTGGGAGGCCGGACTCCGACCCAGCGGGAGCCGCAGGTGCCGTCGGCAGTTCGATCGGCACGGGGAAGCCGAAAAACCGCAGAATCCCCTGCTGGGCAGGGGGTTCGCGTGGAGCGGACGACGAGATTCGAACCCGCGACCCTCACCTTGGCAAGGTATGCCGACCTGTTTCGCCGACCTGCGGAAACGTCCTGAAACCGTCTCTGACCTGCAGTTCTGGTTGATCGCTGGTTCGCGTCGTTTCGCGGTGTTTCGCGATGTCTCGCGGCCTGTACGCGGCCTGCGGAAAGCGGTTCAGCCCGACCAGTTCAGGGCAACAAGGACTACCGTCCGGTCATGGACGTGGAGGTTCGGCACTCTGACATCGAGGGATCTGGAGTCTTCGCCAGCCGAAGTTTCACTGCCGGGGAAACCATCCGAGTGGTCAACATCGTTCGTGAGATCACCGCTGACGCCCCATTGCGACCCGACCGAGACGAACACGTCGAGCACTGCAACTGGCATCACCCTGAGGGCGCGGTCGTCCTGTACGGCGTCCCCGACCGCCACTACAACCACAGTTGCGATCCCAACGCATGGGAACGATTCGTCGACGATCGACCCGAGATCGTTGCCCGTCGCCGAATCAGCCAGGGCGAAGAGATCACGATCGACTACATGATCAACAACGGTGGCGGCACCCCTTGGCCCTGCAACTGTGGCGCAAGCCGATGCAGAGGGATGACCTCAGTGAGTTTCTTTGCCCTGCCTCCGGATGTACAACGCGAATACATACCGTTGTTGGCCGACTGGTTCGTGACTCGGTACAGCCAAGAACTTTCGGATCTGGATAAACGACTGACAGGGTGACCCCCGCACCCCGCCCGTAGGTGCGGTTCGGCCAGGCCAGTTCAGGCGCTGCTCAACGGCTGAAGCCTGCGGTATCCCTATCCAAGGCCCAGATGCCTTGTACCTCGTGAGGCAACATCGACATCGTCTTCTCCTCGATCAGTTCGAACCCGAGCCGCTGGGCTACCGCCTGCGACCGGTGGTTGTCGACCGGGATGCAGCTGAAGAGTCGTTCCTCGCCGAGTTCCTCGAACCCGTAGCGGACCGCCGCCGCCCCCGCCTCTGTCGCGTAGCCATGCCCCCACTGGTCGGGGTGGAGCGTCCACCCGACCTCGACACCCGGCCAATCGAGAGGGGTGACTTCCGCTTGGTTCAACCCGACGCTTCCGACGAGCAGCCCTGAATCCTTCTCCTCGAGCGCCCAGTGTCCAGTGCCCCGCAACTCCCACTGGCCGAGCCAGGCAGCCATCTTGAGAAATGCGTCGGGCTTCCTGAACTCGTCAGAGGTCCCCAGTCCGGCTCGAACCTCGGGGCTGTCCTCCATCGCGAAGTAGTCGGCCAGGTCGTCGTCCCTGGCCCACTCGGACGGTTTCCGACTCAAACCCGGCCGACCAGAGGGTGTGGTGGACGGCCCATCGATCGGCACAGGCCGGAGGTCGACACGGCGCCTTGACCTCCCTCAACTCGCGGGAAGGGCCTCCCTCGGCTCGGAAGCCGACATGATGGCGGGATGGAGGACCGTTTCGAGGTTGCCGACGTGGTCGTCGAACGCGGCCGTGGGTTGACAGTCACGTTTACCGACGGATATGTGACCGAGCTCGACCTGATGCGGCTGCGCCTGTGGTGCCCGTGCGCGTCCTGCCGGTCCCTCGGGGAACGCGGCGAGGAGGTCTGGCCGCGCTCCGGCAGTCCCACCCCTCTGTCCATTACCGACGCTGCGTTGCACGGCGCTTGGGGCCTGGCCATCACCTGGAACGACGGCCACAGCACGGGCATCTACCCGTTCGAGCAGTTGCGACTCTGGTCCGAACGTCCCCCCGACCAGCGCCGACGGCCGCGACGTGCCGCCGTTTCGGTGGATGGCTCTCGGCGGTCGGTCCCCTATGTCCCGTCCAGCAGGACAGCTAGAAGGGCCTCCAGGCTGCATTCAGGGCGTGTCACCCCCGTGACCGCCTACACGTGGATCAAACCGGCAGCTATCGGATTGGGGCTCTCCGGCCACCGGGTGCTTTCGTCGGCATTCGCCTCGGATTGGACTTTCACTGGTGTCTGGGCAAGATTCCAAGGGCATCTTCGGAAGATCGGACGTAGCGGATGGCGGTTCACGATCGGGCTGTACTGGAGTTCTTCCACTCCCGGTCCGTTGTTCCGACACGTCGACTCAGCCTCGGCAAAATGGCCTTGTCCGGGCGCTCAGGTCGGCTACTCATCGCCAAAATCGTCGCAAGATTTGTTGGTGAACTGGATGCCGAGTCTGAAGTTGACCTCGACGAATTGCTTGATGTGGCTGAGAGCTGCCAAAGAATTCCGCAACCGCAGATCCGGTACCGGCTACAGACAGATCAGGTCGGATTGGCCCGCGCTACGGATCGGCTGGTCACCACTAACGGGCAATTGTGTCTGGAGGTCAGTGACAACCACACCCCGCCGATAGCGCACCTGTTGGCTGCGCTGTATGCGTCTCAGCGCCATCCTGACCTTCTCCAGACATACCGTCAGTGCGTCGAGGAGAGAACCATGTGGCAACAAGGAAAGATTCGTGAAACCGCTAACGACCTGCTGCCAACGAGCGCTGTCGAAGCGCTCGAGTTGCTGGAGTTCGACGAAAACGACGTCTCGGCCCAGAAGGTCAGAGAGCGTTACCGGTTGCTTTTGCGTGCCGCCCATCCCGACAGCGGTGGCGATCCCGGGCGTGCGGCAGACCGGATCAGGTCACTCAACGAAGCTCGTGCCCTGCTCCTCGCAAGCTTGGACTAGCACCCGGCAGAGCCGTTCCTCATATCGATTCCGGATCCGGAATCGGCGATCCTCAAGTCGCAGTTCTGGAAGCCTTGTAGGACCGTCTAGTTATCATTGGTTGCCCAGGATGCGATCGGGAGCAACCAATACCGCTACTCGGCCTTCGGTTGCCATGACCCGGTCGTATTCGTTGAAGTCGTCATGGGTGCCGCCCGCTGCTTGGAACACTTCGCGCAGCAACAGCCGTAGGGCTTCGGCATCGAGGCTGTCGGGTAGGTCGTCGGGTCCAATTAGGTCGGCCGGTCCGGTTACAGACCGCCATGTCCAGCCGCGCCGGATCGCGATGGTTACCTGAGAGCCGCGACGGATATGTCCCAGTCTGGCTGCTCGACCGGCCGAGACAAGGGCCACACAAGGTGCTCCGGTGACGGGATGGTCGATCACCCCGCAATTAACCACGCTCGACAGGACCCGCCCATCGGCTTGGGCCGTACTGACTGTGGCGAGACCGGTCTCTTTCGCCAGGTAAGCCCTGACCTCTTCGATGTCGGACAATCTTGTGTCTCCGTCTAAAGGGACTCGCCCCACGTTACGTCCCGACCAGCAGGACAGCCAGAAGGGCCTCCAGGCTGCTGTCAGGGCGTGTCACCCCCGTGGCTGCCTGAAGGATTACTCGAAGATCACGCCGGCGGCTACCGGATCGAAACCCTCCGACTAGCCGAGGATGGGCCGGATCGCCTCGGCTAGTTCCTCCATCAGATCCCTCCGCTTTCGGCGCGCATGTGGTCGTGAGTGCCTGAGCGCCCAGACCAGCAGGTGGGCCTCATCCTCGTCAAGAACGACGACGATGGCGTCGGGATCTTCTTCGCTACGCATGGCCTCAGCCATCCTTCTCAGCCTCCTCTACCTGTGACACCGGGTTCGATCGTGTAGCCGTTGACTTCCACGGCTCCCACGTTACGTCCCGACCAGCAGGGCAGCCAGAAGGGCCTCCAGGCTGCTGTCAGGGTGTGTCACCCCCGTGGCTGCCTGAAGGATTACTCGAAGATCACCCCGGCGGCTACCGGATCGAAGCCCTCAGACCACCGGATGTGGGAGGCCTCTTCCGACACCTACGGACACCTGCTCCCAGGGTTGGATGAACGGCTCTGCGACGACCTCGAGGAGGCCCATTTCGAAGCGCTCGCGGCCTCACCGCGGCCTGGGCCGGGAATCGTCGTTCCGTTCGAGCGGAGAAAAACCGCAGAACCCCCTGCTGGGCAGGGGGTTCGCGTGGAGCGGACGACGAGATTCGAACCCGCGACCCTCACCTTGGCAAGGTGATGCTCTACCAACTGAGCTACGTCCGCAGCGGGCGCCACTGTATCGGCGGACCCACGGGTTCGGCGCTCCCGGCTGCCACCTCCGACGGTCAGCCAACGGCGTCAACCCCCTTCGGAATCAACCCCCGGCGGCGTCCCCCGAGAGGTCCACCCGCAGGGTCAGGATCCCGTCCTCGAGCGACGCCTCGGCGTCCCCGATGATGGCGAAGTCCTGGAAGTCCAGCTGTGCCTGCTCGATGAACCGCAGCCGCTCCTCGCCGCCGATGGGCGGCAGCGGCCTGTCGCGGACCGCCTGGGCACGCTCGCGGAAGCGCTCGAGCATGGCCGGCAGGTCGAGTTGATCGCCCATCCCTCCACCCTATGGCGCCAGCCGGTCACCGACCGTCGCGGCCACATCGGCCAACACCTCGGCCGACGAACGCCCCCGGGGCGGTGCTCCCCCTGAGGGCGCAGCGGACCCATTGGCCTGTCTCTCCTCGTGGCCGTCCTCGGTCTCCGGGGCCTCGCCCGTCGTGCCGTCAGAACCGTCGTCGGACTCCTCCTCGGACTCCTCGACCACCTCGTCGACCGGGTCCGACCGCAACTCCCCCTCCCCCACGTCCTCCTCGACCAGCGCCGTGGCTCGCTCGAGTTCGCCGCGGGCCACCGCCGCACGTACCACCCGGTCCGGCCGGGTCTGCCACCAGTAGACGCCGGCAGCGGCCAGCACCAGGACGGCGACCACCCGCAGGGTCAGCACGATCTGGTCGACCCGCTCGGAGGTGGTTCGGCCCTCGTCGTCGATCTCGGGGGGCACGGTCTCGACGGTCGTGACCTGGGCGGCGGCGGGGGCAGCGAAGCACAGGGCGCCGAGGAACAGTGCCGGGGCCAGCAGCAACGCTGCCGGGACCCTCCTGCTCCGCGCTGCCCGCATATCCGTCCTCGCTCGCCTGTCCCCTCCGGTCCGCCGATGCTAGCCACCCGAAGCGGCCCTGTCCCGAGTCGACGGTTCTCAGACGGCGGCAGCCAGGGCCTGGTCGAGGTCGGCGACGACGTCGTCGGCGTGTTCGAGGCCGCAGGAAACCCGGATGGTCCCGGGCCCGATGCCGGTCGCCTCCATCTCCTCGGGCGTGAGGCCCACGTGGGTGGTGCTGGCCGGATGGGTGACCAGCGTCTCCGGGCCGCCCAGCGAGGTCGCCCGGTGGGCGAGCCGAACCGACTCGACGAACCGCCGGCCCGTCTCGGCGTCACCCGCCAGGTCGAACGTGAGCAGGCCACCGGGGGTCCGCAACTGCCGGACGGCCAGGTCCCGCTGCGGGTGCGAGTCGAGGCCCGGGTAGCAGACGGTCTCGACGCCGGCGTGTGCCTCGAGTTGCTCGGCCAGCCGCTGGGCGGTGGCGGTCTGGTGGGCAAGGCGCACCCCGAGCGTGCGCAGGCCCCGGTGGGCATTGAGGGCGTCGGCCGGCGAGGCGTTGGCGCCGTGCAACACGGCGAAGCCCCACAGCCACGCCACCAGGTCCTCGGAGCCGGCCACCACGCCGATCGTGGCGTCGTTGTGGCCGGCGATGCCCTTCGTCGCCGAGTGCACGACCAGGTCGACGCCGTGGGCGATCGGGTTCTGCCCGAGGGGCGTGGCGAACGTGGAGTCGACGACCGTGGTGGCCCGGTCGATCGCCCCCAGCGCGTCGAGGTCGACGAGGTCGAGGCGCGGATTGGCCGGCGACTCGGCGAACACCAGCATGGTGCGGCCCGGCTGGATGGCAGCCTCGAAGGCACCGGACTCGGTGCCGTCCACGAAGGTCACGTCGATGCCCAGGCGGGGGCACACCGTCTGGAGGAACAACTGGGTGCCGGCGTAGATCTGGCGCTGGGCCACCACGTGGTCGCCCGACGAGCACAGTCCGAGCACCACGGCGCTGATCGCGCCCATGCCCGAGGCGAACGCCCGGGCGGCATCGGCCCCCTCGAGTTCGGCGATCGCCGACTCGAAGGCGTTGACGGTCGGGTTGCCGTAGCGGCTGTAGAAGCGCTCCGCCCCGACGGCCGTAGCCATGCGCCGCCCCTCCTCGACGCTCTCGAAGGCGAACGTGGACGTCGGGTACAGCACGGGCGCCAGCGAGGTCTCGCCCTCGCGGCGGCCCGACGTGACCACTGTCGTCTCGGGTTGCTGGTCGGGGACAGGGGTCCGATCGGGAGTCTCGTCGTCAGCCATCAGCGTGGGTCTCCTCCAAGAACGGGCCCAGCGCCCGGCCGACCTCGTCGGTCGCCACGAGGAAGCCGTCGTGGCCGTCCGGGCTCTGGACCACATGATGGTCGCAGCGACCGCCGGCCTCACGCACGGCGTCCCGCAGGGCCGCCTGCTGGGCCGTCGGATACAGGATGTCAGAGGTGATGCTCAGGGTCAGGAACGGCACCGGCGCCAGGCGCTCGAGCGCCTGGTCCAGGGAACCGCGGTCACGGGCGACGTCGTGGAGGTCCATGGCCCGGTTCAGCAGCAGGTAACTGTTGGCGTCGAAGCGGCGCACCAACTTCTCGCCGTGGTAGTCGAGGTACGACTCGACCTGGAAGCGGTCCCAGCGGCCGAACACGTGCCGGGGGTCGACCAGGTCCCGGCCGAAGCGGTCGCCGAAGACCGGGTCGCTGCGGTAGTGGATCTGGGCGATGGACCGTGCGATTGCCAGTCCGGCGTGCGGGCCGTCGCCGGGCTCGGCGTCGTAGTAGTCACCGTCCCGGAACCGTGGGTCGATGGCGAGGGCGGTGCGGCCAACGGCGCTCCAGGCGATCTGCCAGGCGCTGGCAGCGAGGGCAGTGGCGATCGGCGCCACCGCACGCACCCGGTCGGGGTACATGACGGCCCACTCGAGGGCCTGCATCCCGCCCATCGACCCGCCGACGACGGCCAACCAGCGGTCGACCCCGAGGTGGTCGGCGACCGACGCCTGGCACCGGACCATGTCGCGCACCGTGACGGTCGGGAAGGTCGACCCGTACGGCCTCCCCGTCTCGGGGTCGGTCGAGGCCGGACCGGTCGAGCCCTGACAGCCACCGAGGACGTTGACGCACACCACGAAGTACCGGTCGGTGTCGACGGCACAGCCCGGGCCGACGACGCCGTTCCACCAGCCGGGGCTGGGGTGGCCGTCGCCGACCTCACCGTGGGCGTGGGCGTCGCCGGTGAGGGCATGGCACAGGAGGATGGCGTTGTCGGCGTCCGGCGAGAGGTCACCCCACGTCTCGTAGGCCATCGTGACCGCGGGGAGCACGCCGCCGCCCTCGAGGGCGAACGGCCGGCCGGCGCCGACCCGGTGGAACCGCCGGTCGCCCTCGGGGTCACCCGGCTGCCAGGCACCGGTGACCGGCAGGTCCGGCGTGTAGCCGCGCGGGTGCACGTACGCGTCGAGGTCACGGCGTGACAGGTCGTCCGCCTGCCAATCGTCGTCGCTGCTCATCGCTCGTCCGTTCCCGTTGGTCGGGGTGGACACCCTGCCGGCCCGTTGCCGGTGGGTCGGCGAGGACGCCGCCACCGGACACTTCGTTGCCCCGGCCGTTCGGCCGGAACCACATCCCCGTCCGGTTCCCACGAGTTCACCGTGGACGCCGGGCGAGCGGGCACCTTGGGTGTCCGTCCCAGGTTGCCGGACCCGGCGGGTGCCGGGCCGCTCGTGATGTTTCGGGACAGTGTAGGGGGTGGCGGCAACACCGGGTCAGGACTTTGCGCCGGGACGGGCCGGGCGCGCCGGATGGGCGCTCCACCACCAGTCGAGGAGCGGGTCCGCCGGTACCCCGTAGGCCCGGCACATGGCGTCGCCGAAGGCCAGCCAGGGATCCTCCCCGGTACCGCCGGCCTGTCCGCAGATCGATCGGGCCGCCTCGGCGCCCACCGACCAGGCGTCGCCGTCGGCCGGCAGCGGCAGTGCCGCCACCTGGCGGGCGGTCAGCCGGACCCGACCCGTCGATCGTCCCGCCCCCGCCGACGACCGACGATGAGCGGCGTGACCGGCACGGCATCGCCTTCCTCGTCGACCATCGCCTCGACCACCCTGGTCTGGGAGGCGACCAGCAACTTCGGCACCTGCCGGGCGTCAACCCATGCGGCCACCTCCGGGTCGCCGATGCGCTCCCGGTCGACCACCGGCCGCTGCCACCTCCGGCCGGCGAACCTGGCCGGTGCGGTCCCCCACCGGCACCGGAGTGGGTCGACGAGGCCGGTCGTGACGAGCTGCCGGCCCGGCGTTCCACCGTCCTCACGAACCGCATCGACGAGTCCGTAGTAGTGCTGGCGGAACCCCGCCGTCACGGCGGCGAGGTCGCCGATCGTGCCATCGGCGTGCGGCGCCACGGCCGGGATGCCGAGCAGCGGGGCGGCCAGCCCACCCCACCCGTCCCCGATCGCCGGGGGCGGCACCGTGTCGACCGGGGCGACGCCACGGTCAGCGAGCAGCGCCACGTCGGAGCTCCCCGCCCTCCCACGCTGGAGGATGGGCGCACACACGTTGGTCCGGCCACCGAACACCCCCGACCGGTCCAGCCAGAGGGCGACGAGGCTGCCGTCCCGCAGGAGCACCTCACGCACCGCCCCGGCGTCACGGGCCGCCAGCAGCGACTGGGGCTGGATCAGGCAGCAGCGCCCACCGGGGGCCAGCAGGTCGAGGCCCAGGGCGAGGAACAGCCAGGCGGCGTCCGTGTAGGCGCCCACCAGGCCGCCAAAGCGCTCGCGCAGTTGCTCACGTTGCCCTGCCGTGAACCACGTGCCGGCTCGGAGTTGCCCGAGGAACGGCGGGTTGCCGACGACGGCGCCGAAGCCACCATGCGGCGCCGTGGACCAGGCCGACCGACCCGCCAGCAGGACGTCGGCCTCGACGACGCCGCGCACCTCCGAGGCGTCGATGCCGGCCCAGCCGGCCAGTGCCGCCCGGGTGACGGCGACGGCCACCGGATCGGTGTCGGCGCCATAGAGCAGCGTGGTGGCGACGGTCCGGCGGTCGGCGCCTCGGCGTACCAGCTCGTTCCCCGCCGCCAGTAGGAACACCCCCGCTCCACAGGCGGGATCCACCACCGGTCCCCGCTCCACGGTGGCCGCCACCAGTGCGGCAGCGACGTCGCCCGGCGTGTAGAAGGCCCCCCGGCCGCGGCGGTCGTCGACGGCGAGGGCGCCCTCGTGGCGTGCGCCGACCTCGGCCAGCCGGACCGGGTCGCCGGAGGCGCCTGCCGACCGTGCAGCGTCGAGGAGTGCCGTGTCGGCGCCGGGGCGCCCCGGAGCCGACACCGGGGTATGCCCCGATCAGGCGGCGTCGGCCGCCGGATCCCAGGCGTTGAGGTCCGCCAGGCGGGGATCGTTGGAGAAGATCTCGACGATCGGGTGCTTCATGCCGAGTCGGCGCATCAACTTGCGCACCTCGAGTTCCTCGTTCCAGAGCACCAGGCTGACGACGAGGCCCGACTCGCCCGCCCGTGCCGTGCGGCCCGAACGGTGCACGTAGGTCTTGGCGTCCGAGGGCGGGTCGTGATGGATGACCACGTCCACGTCGTCGACGTGGATGCCTCGGGCCGCCACGTCGGTGGCGACCAGGGCGTGGATGCGACCCTCGGAGAAGTCCCGCAGGGACTTCTCCCGCTTCTCCTGGCGGAGGTCGCCGTGGATGGGCGCCGCGTCGACGCCTTCGTCGAGTAGCGCCGCCGCCAGCTTGTCGGCCCCCCAGCGGGTGCGGGTGAAGAGAATCGTGCGGTTGGAGGAGCGGATGATGGCAGCGGCCACCCGCACGCGGTCCATCTGGTGGACGGCGAGGAACCGGTGCTCCATCTCGGCGACCGTCGGCTCCCGGTCCTCGATGGCGTGCATCACCGGGTCGTCCTGGTAGCGGCTGATGAGGCCGGCGGTCATCCCGTCGAGCGTGGCCGAGAACAACAGCGTCTGGTGCTCGCCCCGGATGCCGCGCAGGATCCACTCGACCTGGGGCATGAAGCCCATGTCGGCCATTCGGTCCGCCTCGTCGATCACGATGCGCTCGATGCCCTCCACGGAGAGCTCGCCACGGTCGATGAGGTCGATCATGCGGCCCGGCGTGGCGACGACGAACTCGACGCCCCGCTTCAGGGCACTGATCTGCTTCTCGATCGGGGCACCTCCGTAGATGGCGTGGATACGGATGCCCCGGGATGCGGCCAGCGGTTCGAGTTCCCGGCACACCTGGACCGCCAACTCGCGCGTGGGCACGAGGGCGAGGCCCGTCGGGCGTCCCGGCTCGGCCTTCGACAGCAGTTGGATGAGGGGAAGGCCGAAGGCCAGGGTCTTGCCCGAGCCGGTCTTGGCCTTGCCGCAGACGTCGCTGCCGGCGAGGCCGTCAGCGATGGTGAGGGTCTGAATGGCGAACGGGGACGTGATCCCCTGTTCGGCCAGGACGGACACCAGGTCGGCGTCGACGCCCAGGTCGGCGAACCCGGTCGTGGTCATGTGCACCGTGTTTCCCGGCAGCGGGTGCCACCGAACTCGTCACCCGCAGCGTCGTGCGGGCTTCCCGCCACCGTTCTCCCGGGCGACGAGGCCGTCCGGGGCCGACACACCAGCGGTCGACTCCGCCCGAACGGTGCCCCCACCCTAGCGGCGTGGTCCGAGCAACCGTGGAACGGCCTCCAGGAGGGACCTCAGGCCGGCCGAACCCGCCCGTCGCGGACGGCGACCCCCTCGTCCCCCAGCCGGCGGGCCTGTTCGGCCTCGAGCCCCGGTACCAGCCGCCCGTTCGACGTCACGACCCGCCACCACGGATGGCCCGAGTGGTCACGGAGGAACCGGCCGACCGCCCGATGTGCCCCGGGAAAGCCCGCCTCGGCGGCGACCTCGCCGTAGGTGACGACCTCGCCGCTGCCGAGTTCGTCGAGCACCCCGGCCACGGCTTCCTCGAAGGGCGTTGACATGGACCGCTCCTCAGCCGACCGGGTGGCCGGCCTCGGGCAGCAGGCGCACGACCTCGACCGGCTCGGCGATCCCGCTGATGGCCAGGTCCCCGACCGGTTCGACCTCGCAGTTCACGAAGAGGGTGGACGAGACCATCGGCGCCGGCGCCAGGACCTGGTGGGGTTCGGCCACGTCGCACAGCCGGGACGCCAGGTTGACCGCCTCGCCGATGTGGTCCTCACCCTCGACGAGCAGGACCGGCCCCTTGGCGATGCCGGCCCGCAGCTTCAGCGGCGACTCGCTCATGTCGATCACCTCTTCGATCTCGATGACGACCTCGATGGTTCGCTCGGGTTCGGTGCCGACGAGCATCGCCCCATCTCCCAACCACTTGGCGATCCGCACGCCCTTCTTCGCTGCGATCTGCCGGACGACCGACTTGAAGCCGTGCAGCAGCTCGAGCGCCGCTCTGTCACCCTCCGTGTCAATGAACGACGTGAACCCGGAGAGGTCGATGAACGCGAACGTACGCTCGACACGCTGGTACTGGTCGGGAGACGCGCTGTTCATCGCGCCCCCATCCTGTCGCGTCCCGCCAGGGCCACCGCACCGCCAACGAGGATGGCGACGAGGCTCGTCCAGACGTTGACCCGGACGCCCGCCAGCAGCGAGGCGTGGTCGATCCGGAGCGACTCGACCCAGAGTCGGCCCAACCCGTAGCCGCAGACCCACAGGCCGACGAGGTAGCCGGGCCGCAGGACGCCGCGGCGGTCCACCCGGACCAGCACCCACGCCAACGCCAGGTTCCAGAGGCCCTCGTAGAGGAAGGTCGGGTGGAACGTCTCGGCCGCCGGGTGCGACGCCGGCCGGTGGCCGGCGTCGATGCGCAGCCCCCACGGCAGGTCGGTGGGCCGGCCGAACAGCTCCTGGTTGAACCAGTTCCCCCACCGGCCGATGGCCTGGGCGACCGGCAGTGTCGGAATCATGGCGTCGAGCACCCCGCCCATGGAGATCCCCTGTCGACGAGCGACGAGGACGCCCACGACCACCCCGGCCGCCAGTCCGCCGGGAATGCCGAGCCCGCCCTGCCAGACCGCCGGCACGTCCTCCCAGCGCCCCTGGAACCGACGCCAGTCCGTGGCGACGTGGTAGAGGCGTGCCCCGACCAGGCCAGCGGGGACCGCCCACAGGGAGATCGTCGAGACCTGCTCGGCGGTCCCGCCCCGGGCGACCCAGCGGCGCTGGCTCCACCAGACGGCCACGACGACACCGAGGGCGATCATGATGCCGTAGCCGCGGATCTCGAGCGGCCCGAGGCCGAACGAACCCGACGACGGGCTCGGAATTGCGGCGATCACGAGGGCGGAATCCCGCTCAGTCGGGCGAGACGGCGAACCGGTCGGCCTCGAGGGCCAGCAGGTCGTCGACCCCAGCGGTCACGGCGCCGAGGCGGCCCCGGACGAGCGGCAGTTGCTGCTGGGCCCAGAAGCGGGCGACCACGACCTTGTCGGCCAGCGCCGGGCAGTCGTCGTCGCCGGCGACGGCCTTCAGGGCGAGGCGGGCCAGCAGCCAGCCGCCCAGCAGGTCCCCGAACATCTTGAGGTAGGGCGTGGCGCCGGCCAGGGCGTGGCGCGGGTCGGCCAGGCCGTGCTCCATCAGCCAGGCGGTGGCCTCCCGCACGGCAGCGAGGGCGTCGGCCAGGCCCTCCCGGACCGCCGCCAGCTCGTCGCCGGCCGCCGCCAACTCGGCATCGAGGTCGCCGATCTCGTCGAGCAGCGACAGTACGACCGACCCGCCGCCCATCGGCAGCTTGCGGCCCACCAGGTCCATGGCCTGGATGCCGTTGGTGCCCTCGTAGATCGGCGAGATGCGGGAGTCGCGCAGGATCTGGGCGGCCCCGGTCTCCTCGATGTAGCCGTAGCCACCGTGCACCTGGATGCCGATCGACGCCATCTCGACGCCGAGGTCGGTGCTCCACGCCTTCGAGATCGGGGTGTACAGCTCGGCCCGGTCGGATGCCGCCCCACGCACGTCGGGGTCGGGGTGCCGGGCGGCCATGTCGAGGGTGGCGGCGTTGAGGTACAGCAGACAGCGCATCGCGTCCACCGAGGCGCGCATCGTCAGCAGCATGCGACGCACATCCGGGTGGTCGACGATCGGAGACATCTCCCCCTTCGGGGCGCCGATGGCCCGGCCCTGGCGGCGCTCCCGGGCGAACCCGGCCGCCAGCTGCAACGCCCGCTCGGACACGGCCAGGCCCTCGACACCGACACCGAGGCGGGCGTTGTTCATCATCCTGAACATGATCCGCATGCCCTGGTGCTCCTCGCCGATGAGGTAGCCGACCGCCCCGTCGCCGGCGTCGCCGTACGAGAGCACGCAGGTGGGGCTGGCGTGGAGGCCGAGCTTGTGCTCGACCGACACGCACGTGACGTCGTTGCGCGCACCCAGGCTGCCGTCCTCCTCCACGAGGTACTTGGGCACCACGAAGCAGGAGATGCCCTTGGTGCCGGGCGGACTGTCGGGCGTGCGGGCCAGCACGAGGTGGACGATGTTCTCGGTGAGCTCGTGCTCGCCGTAGGTGATGAAGATCTTGGTGCCGAAGATCCGGTGGGTACCGTCCCCCTGGGGTTCGGCCCGGGAGGTCAGGGCGCCCACATCCGACCCAGCGTGCGGTTCGGTGAGGTTCATGGTCCCCGTCCACTCGCCCGACACCATCCGCGGCAGGAAGGTCTCCTTGAGGCGCTCGTCGCCGAATATGTGGAGGGCGTCGATGGCGCCGACGGTGAGCAGGGGCCCCATCGTCCAGGACCGGCAGGCGGTCCCCAGCATCTCGGTCATCACCGTCTGGAACAGCGACGGGAAACCGCCGCCGCCGTAGTCGGGGTCCTGGGTGACGGCCCCCCAGCCGGCGGCGAGGTACTGGTCGTAGGCGTCGTGGAAGGCCTTCGGGACGGTGACGACGCCGTCCTCCACCGAACAGCCCTCGGCGTCGCCGATGCGGTGCGTCGGGGCGACCACCTCCTCGACGAAGCGGGCGAACTCGTCGAGGACGCCGTCGATGGTGTCGGCGTCGACGTGCTCGTAGCCGGGCAGGTTGCAGACGCCCTCGACGTCGGCAACCTCGCGCAGGACCAGGCGGATGTCGTCGAGGGGGGCGCGGTAGTCGCTCATGGTTACGTCGTCGCCTCGTGTCGGATGACCGTACTGGACCCCGAACCGTACCGTCCGAAGCCGATGCCCGTCCCCGCGGGCAACCGCCACGAAGCGCATCATCCGAGACACTCCTACACTTCCCGGATGCCGAGCATCGCACCAACCGGAGCCCACCTGATCGGCGGCGACTGGGTCACCGAGGGCCCCGCCGGCACCGGCGTCAGCCTCGACCCCGCCCGCCCCGACGACCCCGTCGGCGAGTACCCGCTGGGCGACGCCGGAACGGCCGCCGACGCCGTCTCCGCAGCCGTCGACGCCCGATCCGCCTGGCGATCGCTCTCCTTCGGGGCGCGCTCCCGGATCCTCGAACAGGCCGCCCGCCTGTTCGACGAACGGGCCGACGACCTGGCCCTGCTCTGCACCGTCGAGGAGGGCAAGACGCTCGCCGAGTCGCGTGGCGAGGCCACCCTGGCCGCCGAGACATTCCGCTACCAGGCCGCCATCGCCAAGATGTCCAGCGAGCGGATCTTCCCCAACAACGTGCCCGGCGAGACCATCCGCACCGTCCGGGCCCCGCTCGGCGTGGTCGGCGTGATCACGCCATGGAACTTCCCGATCCTCATCCCCGCCTGGAAGCTGGCCCCGGCTCTGGCCGCCGGCAACACCGTGGTCTGGAAGCCCGCCAGCGACACCCCGCTGCTGTCGGTCGCCATCGCCCACCTGCTCCACGACGCCGGCGTCCCCGCCGGGGTGCTCAACCTGATCCTCGGACCCGGCTCCATGGGCGGCGCCATGGTGGCCGACGAGCGCGTCGACGGGGTCACCTTCACCGGCTCCGTGCCGGTCGGCCAGCGCATCCGCGACGTCGTGACCGCACGCAACGGCCGCGTGCAACTCGAACTGGGCGGCCACAACCCGTGCATCGTGTTCGAGGACGCCGACCTCGACCTCGCCGTCGCCGGGGCCGTCGGCGGCGCCATGGGCGCCACGGGCCAGAAGTGCACCGCCACCCGGCGGATCATCGCCGTCGGCGACATCCACGACGAACTGCTGGACCGCATGGCGTCCGCCGTCGAGGCGCTCCGGGTCGGCGACGGCCGGGAGGAGGGCACCGAGATCGGCCCGCTGGTCTCCAGCGGTGCCCGTGCCGAGGTCGCCGAGGCCGTCGACGCCGCCCTCGCCGAAGGAGCCGAGGCCGTTGCCGTCAACGCCGGCACACCCGACGGCCCCTGCTACTACGCCCCCACGCTCTTCTCGGGCTCCCCCGACCTCTCGATCTGCCGCGACGAGGTGTTCGGCCCGGTCAGCACCGTGCTGCGGGTCGACGCCGACGACGAGGCCTTCGCCCTCGCCAACGACACCGAGTTCGGCCTCTCGGCGTCGGTGTTCACCAACGACCTGTGGCGCATCGACCGGGCCGTCCACGAGCTCGAAGCCGGCCTCATCAAGGTCAACGCCCCGACCACCGGCTCTGAGATCCACGCCCCGTTCGGCGGCGAGAAGAACTCGTCCGGGCACGCCGCCCGCGAACAGGGCGACACCGCCGTCGACTTCTTCACCCGCACCCGCACGGCCTACATCCGGCCCGGCACCAGCCGGTGACCGGGGCAGCCTCCGTTCGACCCGGCGTCCGGCGATGAGCGAGGTGGCCCTCCGACCCCAGGGCCTCGACGAGGCCCTGGCGGAACGCCGCCACGAGCTCCGTTCTCCCGAGGTGGTCATGGCGCCCCGCCAACTGGGTGCCGCACGCCTCACCCGCTACAGCTTCAGCCGCACGCTGCTGCGCCGCGCCGCCCGGGAGGGTTGGCAGGCCCGGCTGGTCGAGCTCGACATGGACGCCGAGGGGCGTGGCCACGCCATCTACCGCACCGAGGCCGGTGACCGGGTCTTCGACTTCGTGGCCTTCACGACCACCGTCGACGAGTCGCTCCACACGGACCGGGTGATCGCCGAGGCCTGGGAGGTCTGCGGCGCCCTCGTGGACGGCGCCGTCGACGCCGACTACCTCGAGGTGCTGCGCCGCGAGGTGCCACGCCAGGAGGACGCCCGGCTGGATCCCCGCGTGCTCGTCCTCACCCGGGGCAACCGGAGCGTGCGCTTCTTCGGCTACCTCGTCGACCGGCTGGCCGCCGGACTCCAACCCGAGGCCGACAAGGTGGCCGACGCCGGCTACATCCTCCGCAGCACCGCCTTCTACGGCAACGGCAAGTTCGGCATGCGCTCGTACCTCGGCTACCCCGAGGGGCACCCCCTGCGCTCCCCCTACCGGGCGCAGTTCCTCTGCGCCTGGATGTTCCGCGAACTCGGCTACGACCAGGTCGAACACTGTGCCCGGGCCCGGGGCGGCGACCGAGCGGCCCGGTTCGCCGGCGACTGGAGGCGCTACTTCGGGCTCGGCAACGCCACCGGGCTGGGCCTGGTCCCCTACGCCTTCAAGCACCCTCGGGTGCTCAACGCCTGGGCGGGCGTCCGCGAGCTCGCTCTCGCCAACGTCCGGTCCCTGCCAGCCACGCCCAAGCGGATCGACGCCCTCCGACGCTGGGTCGACCGGGCCGTCGTGCACTTCGAGACCATCGGCGGCGACGACCGACCCCCGTGGCTGGGGCCGACGGCGCTGGCCGGGTGCGCCCGTCGTATCCGAGCCCGCATCGACGAGGTCGCCGGCGACCCGGCGCCGTTCGACGCACTGTTCCGCTGGGCCGAGGACGAGGACGTCGAGACCTGCGAACTCGTCGTCTCGCTCCTCGTCGAGTTGGACGAGGGGCTCGACGACGACCAGGTCGACCACTTCCTCCGGGTCGACGAGGAGGTCGTGGTCGACCCGCTCACCACCGCCGCCGACCTGAGAAGCCTGCTCGGCGAGCGCTACGCCTGGCTCGACGGCCTCGACCTCGAGGGCGACGGCCACTACTGGTGGGTCATCTCCGACAACAGCGACGAGCCCCGAAGGGTGGTGCGGTCCGCCCTCGATCCGGACAACCACGACGTCGCCATCGACGTGGCCCGGCGACTCCACGCCCTGGGCCGCTGCCTCGACGACCTGCCCGACGACGCAGCCGTGGGCACCCTGCTGGCGGAGGCCCCCCACCACGCCAGCGCCGTGCGCCGACTGCTCGGCGGCGGCCAGCTTTACGGGGAGCCCCGCGACGACGCCTGCGCGGCCGGCTACCTCCCGCTCGAGGCCCAGCGCTTCCAGTTGGCCATGTACGGCATGGACAACTACTCGCCCAAGTCCACCGACTGGCTGCGGGTCACCCTCTTCCAGGGGGCGCCCCGCTGCGACGACCTGGGTCCCGAAACCACCGACGACTGGGTGTGGCCCCCACGCCCCACGGAGGCGAGCGCATGAGCCTGAAGAACCCCCTGGTCGTCGACGGCCTCGAGATCAACGACTGGAGCCGGCCCGTCGTGGAGCAGGTGCGCTCCGGCGGCGTCGACGTGGTGCACGCCACCTGCGGCGTCTGGGAGGACATGGCCGGCACCATGACCCGCATCGGCTCCCGCCGAGATGGAGCAGGCGGCCGCCGACGACGTGCTCGGCATCCTGCTGGGCTTCCAGAACAGCTCGATGCTGGGGGACGACCCCGAGATGGCCGGGATCTTCGCCGACGTCGGCGTCCGCGTCATCCAACTCACCTACAACATCGCCAACCACCTGGGATCCAGCTGCTGGGAGCCGCACGACGGCGGCCTGACCCGGGCCGGCCACCGCATGGTCGCCGCACTCGACGAGGCCGGGGTCCTCGTCGACATCTCGCACGTCGGCAACGTGACCGGCCGCGACGCCATCGACGCCTCGGCCAACCCGATCGCGGTCACGCACGGCAACCCGGCCTCGTTCTGCGACTCCGCCCGCAACAAGCCCGACGACCTCATCCGGGCACTCGCCGCACGGGGCGGCGTGATCGGCTGCACGCTCTACCCGCTGTTCATGGGCGGCGCCGACGTGCCCCGCTCCGCCTACTGCCGCATGCTCGCCGACCTGGCCGAGATGGTCGGCGTCGACCACGTGGCCATCGGCACCGACGCCGTCGTGGGCTGGAGCCCCGACGCCCTCGGATGGATGCGCAACGGTCGCTGGGACCGTCCCAAGAACCCCGACGAGGTCCCGCCCTTCCCGCCGTGGCCCGACTGGTTCCAGGGCCCGCAGGACTTCCCGTCGCTGGCCGAAGGCCTCGACGAGGTCGGCTTTGCCCCCGGGGAGCGCGACGCCGTCCTCGGCGGCAACTGGCTGCGCCTCTTCGGCCAGGTCTTCGGGGACTGACCGGGATGGCCGTCACCGTCGCCCCCCGCGAGGTCGTCGACGAGGTCCACCGCGCCAGCCGCGCCCTCGGCCTGAACGCCGACCTGGCCGACCGCCTGGCCGTCGAGATCGCCTTCTGCGAGGTCCACCACGGCGGGGGCCTGGCCGCCTGGGCCGATCTCGTGGCCGCCGGCGGCCACCGACTGGCCGACGCCGCCCACGTCCCGTTCCGGATGACGGGTGCCGAGGTGGAGGCCCGCACCACCGGCACCGCCCGCATCGACCTCGAGCCAGCGGTGCCACTGGCCGTGCTGGCACGGTCGATCCGCGACCTCGACCGACGGGGCATCTGCTGCACCCCGAGCCCCGATGGTCGTCCCGGAACCCACCTCGTGGCGGCACTCGACCTCGCCGTCGGCGACCCCGACCCGACCGCCGACGCACGCATCGCCGAACGCTCGCAGGACGCCCTGAACCACGGCGTGGACGTCGACGCCGACCTCTGGCGGCTGCTCCGCGGCCGGTCCCACGACTTCCTCGTGGCCGAATCGGTGCTCGACGCCGCACACGCCGACGGGGAGGGGGGAATCTGATGCCCGAGGTGCTGCTGGACGCCATCGAGGACGCCACCCGGCGGGCGCTGGAGCGCCACGGCTGCCGGCCCGACATCGCCGCCCACGTCGCCGACGCCGTCCGGGTGGCCGAGGGCAACGGCAATCGCATCTGCGGCCTCTACTACCTCGAGAGCTACTGCCGGCAGCTCGAGACCGGCCGCATCGCCGGCGACGTCGACCCGGTGGTCACCATCGACCGCTCCGGGGCCGTCCGCGTCGACAGCCGCCTCGGCTTCGCCCAGTCGGCGTTCGCCGCCGCACTCCCCCACGCCGTCGCCGCCGCCCGGACCAACGGGATCTGCGGCCTGTCGGTCGAGCACACCCACACCTGCACCTCGCTGGGCTACTTCACGGAGCAACTGGCCTGCGCGGGGTTCCTGGCAATCGGCGCCACGAACGCAACGCCGCGGGTCGCCCCGCCGGGCGGCTCGGCGGCGGTGCTCGGCACCAACCCGTTCGCCATGGCAGTCCCCGACGGCAACGGTGGCGTCGCCTTCCAGTTCGACTTCAGCACCAGCGCCGTGGCGCTCGGCAAGATCACGATGGCGGCCGCCGCCGGCGAGGAGATCCCCCTCGGCTGGGCCGTCGACGCCGACGGCAACCCCACCACCGACCCCGACGCCGCCCTGGCCGGCTCGCTGGTGTCCGCCGGCGGCTACAAGGGCTACGGGCTGGGTCTCTTGGTCGAACTGCTGGCCGCCGGGCTGACCGGTGGACGCCTCAGCATCGACGTGCCGCCGCTCAAGACACCCGAGGGGCCACCACACGACCTCGGCCAGTTCTACGTGGTGATCGACCCGTCGGGCTACAGCGGCGATGTCTTCGCCGAGCGTCTGGCCGGCCTGACCGCCGCCATCGCCGAGCAGCCGGGAGCCCGGCTGCCGGGCGCCGACCGCGTGGTGCCGGACGCCGTCGACGTCGAGGACGATGTCTGGTCCACCACCCTCGGGCTGGCAGGGACATGACCTCGATGGACCACGCCACCGCCATCACGAACCTGCTGTACCGCTACGCCGAGCTCATCGACGCCGGGGAGCTCGAGGCCTGCGCCGACCTCTTCACCCACGCCCGCATCGTCCTCGACCCCGAGGCCCCCGCCGTGCTCGACCGGGACGGCATCCTCGCCCTGTGGAGGTCGATCCTCGTGATCCACGAGGACGGCACGCCCCGGACCCAGCACGTGGTCTCCAATCCCGTGCTCGAGATCGACGCCGAGGCCGGTACCGCCACGAGCCGCAGCCGCTACACGGTGCTCCAGCAGGTCGGCGACGGGCCGCTGCAGGTGGTCGCCGCCGGCCGCTACCACGACCGCTTCGAGCAAGTGGACGGCGAGTGGCGCTTCGCCGAACGCGACTACTCGCGCCTGGACCTCACCGGCGACGTCAGCGCCCACCTGCACCACGACCCGCGGGGCTGAGGCGGGTCGGGGGAAACCCCCTCAGGCCTCCACGATGGCCGCGTGGGCGGTGACCCGGGGGGCGTCGCCGCTGTCGCCGGCCAGCCAGTGCCGGCGGCACCGCAGCTCGTAGGTGACCTGGTGGTCGTCGGGGTCGTCGACCACCACCAACTGTCCGTCGTAGACCTGCTCGCCATCGACCAGGCGGGCGTTGTGGGTGGCCCGCTCGCCGCACCAGCACCGGGCCTCGACCTGGACCTCGCTGGACTCGTCGGCCAACTCCAGCAGCCGCTGGGTGCCCTCGAAGAGGCGGCCCTGGAATGAGGTGAGCAGGCCGAAGGCATAGACGTCGGCACCCAGCTCGTCGACCACCCGGGCCAGTTGGTCGATCTGCGCCGGGGCGTAGAACTGGGCCTCGTCGCACACCACGTAGTCGAGGCGGCCGTGGCGCTCTGCCATGGCCAGCGCCAGCTCGAAGAGGTCGAGCCGCGGCCCCACCTCGACGGCGTCGGCCGAGACCCCGAGGGCGCTGGTGACCCGGCCGTCGGCCCGGTCCAGCTGGCTGCACAGGAACCCGTGCAGGCCACGCGAGGAGAGGTTGTGGTGGATCTGGAGCGCCAGGGTGCTCTTGCCCGAGCCCATGGTGCCGAACGAGAACCGCAGCCGGGCCATCAGCAGTCTCTCCCCGGGAGCATCCCCACGTTCACGAGCGCCCATTCCACCCCTCGACACACCTGTGGCATCACGAGCACCCGCTGGTGGCGCCGCAGTCGGTGCACACGTAGCAGGACCCCGCACGGCGCATCGACACGCCGCAGGTCATGCACAGCGGGGCGTCGGCGCTGCCGGTCGAGCCGCCGTCCGCCAACTGGGCGGCGAACTGGCCGGCCGACGGGACCGTGGGCGGGTCGGGCGGCACGTCGTGGCCCTGGCGGGTCTCGGTGGCCGTCTCCTCCACCCCGGGCAGGGTGGGCTGGCTGCGCTCCCCCGTGGTGAGGATGTTGAGCTCGGCCCGTTCGGCCGGGGTCAGGTACTCGACGGCCAACCGGCGGAACAGGTAGTCGATGATGCTGGTGGCGATCCGCAGGTCGGGATCGTCGGTCATGCCGGCCGGCTCGAAGCGCATGCCGGTGAAGGCCTCGACGAAGGCCCGCAACGGCACGCCGTACTGCAGCCCGTGGCTGAGCGAGATGGCGAAGGCGTCCATGATCCCGGCGAGGGTCGAACCCTGCTTGGACACCCGGACGAAGATCTCGCCCGGACGGCCGTCCTCGTACTCGCCGACCGTCACGAAGCCCTTGCAGTCGGCGACCCGGAACTCGAAGGTCAGCGATCGGCGGGAGCGTGGGAGGCGGCGGCGGACCGGTTCGGCCGACGCCACCGAGGTGACGGCGTCGGCGACGGTCGCCGCTGCCGACTGCTCGGTGCCCGAGGCGAGCGGCTGGCCGACCTTGCAGTTGTCGCGGTAGATGGCGACCGCCTTGAGGCCGAGGCGCCACGATTCCATGAACAGCTCCTCGACGTCGTCGACGGAGACGCCCTCGGGCATGTTGCAGGTCTTCGAGATGGCGCCCGACAGGAACGGTTGGACCGCGCCCATCATCCGGATGTGGCCCAGGTGGTGGATGGCGTGGTCGCCCATGGAGGTGGCGAACACGTCGGCGTGGTCGGGATCGAGGGCGTCGCAGCCGGCCACCGAGTGCTCGCGGTCGATGTGGTCGACGATGGCGGCGGCCGCCTCCTCGTCGTACCCCAGCCGCCCCAGCGCCCGTGGCACGGTGCGGTTGACGATGGACATGGTGCCGCCACCGACGAGGCGCTTGGTCTTGACGAGCCCCAGGTCGGGCTCGATGCCGGTGGTGTCGCAGTCCATGAGCAGGCCGATGGTGCCGGTGGGGGCCAGCACGGTTGCCTGGCTGTTGCGGACGCCGACCCGCTGGGCGAGGGCGCAGGCCTCGAACCAGGCCTCGCGGCTGGCCGCCACGAGGACCGGTGCGGCGTCGTCGACGAGCAGCTCGGCTGCCTCGCGGTGCTGGTCGAGCACCCGCAGCATCGGCTCGCGGTTGGCCTCGTAGCCGGCGAAGGGGCCCAGCCGGTCGGCCAGGCGGGCCGAGGTGCGGTAGGCGTGGCCGGTCATGAGCGAGGTGATGGCGGCGGCGACCGAGCGGCCCCCGTCGCTGTCGTAGGGCAGGCCCAGCGCCATGAGGAGCGCCCCGAGGTTGGCGTACCCGAGTCCCAGCTGCCGAAATGCCCTGGTGGTCTCGGCGATGGGCTCGGTCGGGTAGTCGGCGTTGCCGACGAGGATCTCCTGGGCGGTGAACACCACCTCGACGGCGTGCTGGAACCCGTCGACGTCGAACCCGCCGATGGCGTCGGTGTCGCCGTCGTGTTCGCCGAGGAACGCCAGCAGGTTCAGGCTGGCCAGATTGCAAGCCGAGTTTTCGAGATGGACATACTCGCTGCAAGGGTTGCTCGCCGTGATACGGCCCGTGTTGGACGCCGTGTGCCAGTGGTTGATGGTGGTGTCGAACTGCAGGCCCGGGTCGGCGCACTCCCAGGCCGCCTCGGCCACCTGGCGGAACAGCCGGCGGGCCCGCAGGGTGTCGACCACCGCGCCGTCGGTGCGAGCGGTGAGGTCCCAGTCGCCGTCGTCGACGACCGCCTGCATGAACTCGTCGGTGACCCGGACCGAGTTGTTGGCGTTCTGGTACTGGATGGAGTGGGCGTCGGAGCCGTCGAGGCCGACCTCGAAGCCGGCCGCCTCGAGGGCCCGCAGCTTGTGCTCCTCGCGGGCCTTGCACCAGACGAACTCCTCGACGTCGGGATGGCCGACGTCGAGCACCACCATCTTGGCGGCCCGCCGGGTCTTGCCGCCGCTCTTGATGGTGCCCGCCGAGGCGTCGGCGCCCCGCATGAAGCTGACCGGGCCGCTGGCGGTGCCGCCGCCCCGCAGCGACTCGCGCGAGGAGCGGATGCGGCTGAGGTTGACGCCGGCGCCCGAGCCGCCCTTGAAGATGACCCCCTCCTCGACGTACCAGTTGAGGATGGACGTCATCTCGTCGTCGACCGAGAGGATGAAGCAGGCCGACGCCTGCTGGGGGGTGTCGGGGACGCCGATGTTGAACCAGACCGGCGAGTTGAAGGCGGCCTTCTGGGTGACGATCAGGTGCTTGAGCTCGTCCGCGAAGGCGGCGGCCTCGTCGCCGTCGGCGAAGTAGCCGTCGCGGGCGCCCCAGGCGGCGATGGTGTCGACGACGCGGTCGGCCACCTGGCGCAGCGACGACTCCCGCCCGGGCGTGCCGAGGGTCCCCCGGAAGTACTTCTGGGCGAGGATGTTGGTGGCGTTGACCGACCAGCCGGCCGGCACCTCGACGTCGAGCTGCTCGAACGCCACCGAGCCGTCGCGGTGGTCGACCAGCCGGGCGTCGCGCCACTCCCACTCGACGGCGTCATAGGGGTGCGTGCCGGCCTCGGTGAACACCCGGCGGATGCCGAGAACCCCGCGCTCGGGAAGCATGGTCATGTCAGGTGCTCCTCGTGTCCCGTTGGCGCCGCCAGCGTACGGACGGGGTGTGACGGTCTCCCTGGCCGACGGTCCCGTCCAGACGGCCACCCTAGGGAGGGTGCCCTGTGGACGGGAAGGGCACGAGTTGTGGAAATGCCGGTGGACGACGGGCACCTTGTCCACAGCCGTCCACAGGCGGTGCCTCCCCGGCCAGCGCCCCTGACGGTCCCGCGGTTCCGGCCGATCGCCGTCGGGGTGGCGCCGGGTACGGTCGGGGCGTGCAGCGGCTCCTTCCCACCGGAGATCCACCCGACGGACCCACCTCGGTGGACCCCGTGGCGGCCTACCACGACCCCGAACGCCCCGCCCCGGGGGCCCGGCCGTGGGTGCTCGTGAACATGGTCGCCTCGGTGGACGGGGCGACCGCCGTGGACGGCCGCTCGGGGCTGCTGGGCGGCGACGCCGACCGGTCGCTCCTGGGGATCCTGCGGGGGCTCGCCGACGTGGTGCTGGTGGGCGCCGGCACGGTGCGTGCCGAGGGCTACGGCCCACCCCGCACGCCCCCGACGCCCGTGGCCGAACGCCGGACGGCCCGGAACCAGGCCCCCAGGCCGCGCCTGGCGGTCGTATCGGGTCGCCTCGACCTCGACCCGGCGGCACCGCTGTTCACCGGCGGCGACCCGTCCGACCCGCCGCCGCTGGTGTACGCCACCTCGGCGGCCCCGGCCGAGCGGCTGGCGGCCCTGGCCGGCGTGGCGGAGGTGGTGGTGGCCGACGGCGAGCGCGTCGAGCCGGCGTGGCTGCTGGCCGACCTGCACGCCCGTGGCGCCCGCACCGTCGTGTGCGAGGGCGGGCCGGGCCTCAACGGCCAGCTGGCACGGGCCGGGCTGGTGGACGAGTGGTGCGTGACGGTGTCGCCCCGTCTGGTCGGCGGCGGGGCGGGCCTGCTGGCAGGGCCACCGGTCGCCTCGCCGCTGCCGCTGCGCCTGGCCCACGTGCTGGCCGAGGACGGCTTCCTCTTCTGCCGCTGGCTGGCCGGCTGACCGGGAGGCGGCGCCCGCCGCCGAGGTGGCCGAGGGGAGGGCGCTCGACCCCGTGGGCACTCAGCCCACCGGGAGCACGATCCGCTGGCCGGGCTGGAGGAGTGCGCCGCCGGTGACCTCGGCGAGGCGGTCGACCGTGTGGCGCCGGTCGACCCCGGCGGGCGTGAAGCGCTCGGCGATGGCCCAGAGGGTGTCGCCGGGCTGCACCACGTAGACGACGGGCTCCCCCGCCGCGCCGGCGGGCGTGGTGCCGGGCGTGCCGGTGACCCGGCCCGCCAGCTCGCCGGCGACGAGGGTGGTGCAGAACACCAGGGTGGCAACCAGGAGCACCGCCACCAGTCGGCGTCGCCGGTACACGTGGGCGGGCACGGGCCGCACCGATCCCCGGACGGCGGCCAGGGACTCGAGGGGAAGCATCGTCGTGGTCATGGCCTCATCCTCTCCATGGGGTGTGACAGTGCTGGGGTGCTTGACATGGAACGCCTGTTCGGAGAACATATGTCCGACGAACATCCGTTCGATATCATTACACTATCGAACAGATGTTCGATGTCAACCCCCAATCGACGATCGCCCAAAAGCCAGACCGCCCCGATCGAGGGAGCCACACCATGACCGACACCACGCTCACCGCCCGCCAGCGCCAGATCCTCGAGCTCATCGACCAGCACTCCCGGACGCACGGCTATCCGCCATCGGTGCGCGAGATCGGCGAGGCCGTGGGGCTCACCTCCCCCTCCACGGTCCACTCCCACCTCGGCACCCTCCAGGACAAGGGCTACCTGAAGCGCGACCCCAGCAAGCCCCGAGCCATCGAGGTGTGCCTCGACCCGCAGTCCGGCGCCGCCGTCGACCGTGGCGCCGTACGCCACGTACCCCTCGTCGGCGAGGTGGCCGCGGGCACCGACGTCCTGGCCGCCCAGAACATCACGGAGTCACTGCCGCTTCCCGCCGAGTTCACCGGCGACGGCGAACTGTTCATGCTGCAGGTGCGCGGCGACTCCATGATCGGGGCCGGCATCTTCGCCGGCGACTACGTGGTCGTGCGCAGGCAGGCCACGGCCGACGACGGCGACCTGGTCGTGGCCGGCATCCCCGGCGAGGCCGACGAAGAGGCCACGGTCAAGCACTTGCGCCGCGACGGCGCCGAGGTCGTGCTGGCGTCCGCCAACCCCGACTACCCCGACCTGCGCCACCCCGCCGACGAGGTCAAGGTCTTCGGCCGGGTGGTGACGGTCCTGCGCCGGCTCTGAGCGCCGCGCCCCTCCCCCTCCGGGGGCCCGGCGCTCAGACGCCAGCGACCGGATACCGAGACGGTTCGGTTCAGACGCCCTCGGCGAGCAGGGTGCGCAGCGCCTCGTAGCCCAACTCGAGCGTCGAGCGTTCCAGGTGCTCGTCGGCCATGTGGGCCACGGTCGGGTCGCCCGGCCCCAGGTTCACGGCCGGCACGCCGTGCTCGCTGAAGAACGCCACATCGGTCCAACCCAGCTTGGCCCGGACCTCGAGACCCGAGCGCTCCACGAGCGACGCCAGGAGCGGATGTCCCAGCCCGGGCTGCGCCGCCGGCCCATGGTCGACGAGCTCGACCGTGTCCCCTTCCTCGAGGAACGGGGCCAGCACGGCCCGCACGTGCGCCTCGGCCTCGTTCCCGGTGCGGTCGGGGGCGTAGCGGTGGTTGATCCACAGCAGCACCTCGTCGGGGACCACGTTGCCCGACACCCCGCCCTCCACGTGGACGGCCTGGAGGGCCTCTCGGTAGCGGCAGCCGTCGACCTCGGGCTCCCGGTGCCCGTAGGCGTCGAGGGCCGCCAGCAGGGCGCCGGCCCGGTGGATGGCGTTGCGGCCCATCCAGGGCCGGGCCGTGTGGGCCCGCGTGCCCCGCAGCCGTACCTCGAAGCGCATCGTGCCCTGGCAGCCGGCCTCGACGGCGCCGGCGGTGGGCTCGCCCAGGATCGCCACGTCGCCCTCGAGCAGGTGGGGCACGGCGTCGAACAACTCGACCAGGCCGCTGTGCCCGCGTGCCACCTCTTCCCGGGCGTAGAACACCCAGGTCACGTCGACGGCCGGCTGGGCGACCGTGCGGGCCAACTCGAGCATCACCGCCAGGCCGCCCTTCATGTCGGCGGCGCCCAGCCCCCACAGCGTGTCGCCCTCGATCCGGGCACCCGCCGCCGCGTCGCCCGGAACGGTGTCGGTGTGGCCGGCCAGCAACAACCGGTGCAGGCGGCCGAGGTCGGGGCGGGCCACCAGGTTGTCGCCCACCCGTTCGACGGCCAGGCCCGGCACGGTCCGCAACTCGTCCTCGAGGTGCGCCACGAGGGCGGCCTCCTCGAAGCTGACCGACGGGATGTCGACCAGTTCGGCGGTCAGGACCAGGAGGTCGGTCATCGGACGCGGTGGGTCGGGGCGGCTCGGGGGCGGGAGCCGGCTCAGGTGCTGACGCCGTGGGTGCGCAGGATGCCCTCGAGGGCGGACTTGTCGTGACGCTCGCCCTGCTCGAGCCGACGCAGCACGAGGACGCATGGCAGGCCGAACTCGCCGCCGGGGAAGGTCCGGGGCCTCGTGGCCTGCACGGCGACGCACCACGAGGGGATCTCGCCGCGCCCCAACTCGTCGCCGGTCTCGGCGTCGAACACGGGGATCGAGCCGGTCAGCACCGCGCCCGCGCCCAGCACCACGCCGTCACCGACGCGTGCACCCTCGGCCACGATGCAGCGGCTGCCGATGAGGCACTCGTCGCCCACGACCACCGGCACGGCATTGGGCGGCTCGAGCACGCCGCCGATGCCGACGCCGCCGGAGAGGTGGACGTTGCGGCCGATCTGGGCACACGAGCCGACGGTGGCCCAGGTGTCGACCATGGTGCCGCCGCCCACGTAGGCCCCGATGTTGGTGTAGCTGGGCATCATCACGACACCCGAGCCCTGGAAGCTGCCCCAGCGGGCCTGGGCGCCGGGGACGACCCGCACGCCCCGTGCCGCGAAGTCGCGCTTGAGCGGGATCTTGTCGACGAATTCGAAGGGGCCGACCTCGATGGTCTCCATCTTCGACTGCTTGAACAGCAGCAGGATCGCCAGCTTGAGCCACTCGTTGACGACCACACCGTCGTCGCCGGGTTCGGCCACCCGGGCCTCGCCCCGGTCGAGGAGGTCGATGGCCTCGTGGATGGCGGCGTTGGCGTCGGCGTCGTCGGGGGCCAGCGAGTCCCGGTTCGCCCAGAGTTCTTCGATACGTGCCTGCAGGTCGGACATGGCCGACAGGCTACCGACCGGCCCCCTCGGGGCCCGCGTGGTTACGACGCGGAGGCGGCCCGCTCGGCGACGAGGTCCAGGCGGTCATCGGGTGCCACGACGGCGATGCGCACGTGACCGGAGCCCTGCGGCCCGTAGAACTCGCCGGGGCTGACCACGATCCCGAGCGTCTCCGCCAGGTGCCGGGTGAGCCCCCAGGCGTCACCATCGGGGGCGGCCACCCAGAGGTAGAAGCCCCCCTGGGGCAGCGTCGCCTCGATGCCGAGGCCCGCCAGCAGTTCCACGAGGAGCCGCATCCGCCGGAGGTACCGGCCGGCCTGTGCCTCGACGTGCGCCTGGTCGCCGAGGGCGACCGCTCCCGCCGCCTGGGCCGGGCCGGGGATCATGAAGCCCTGGTGCTTGCGGACCTCCCGCAGGTAGTGGACCAGTTCGGCGTCGCCGGCGTAGTAGCCGACCCGCAGGCCGGCCAGGTTGGAGCGCTTCGAGAGGGAGTGGGCGGCCAGGACGCCATCCGTGCCGTGCTGGAGGATCGAGCGCGGCGAACCGTCCCAGGTGAACTCGATGTAGCACTCGTCGCTCAGCACCGGCACGCCGCGTTCCCGACCCCAGGCGGCCGCGGCGGCGAGGTCGTCGAGTGCCCCGGCCGGGTTTCCGGGCGTGTTGACCCAGAGTCCGAGGGCGCGGGCGGCATCCGCCTCGTCGATGGCCGAGAGGTCGATGCGCCATTCGGCATCGACGGCCACCGGCACCGCTCGGCAACCCGCCAGCTCCGCGCCCATGGCGTACGACGGGTACGAGACCGCCGGGTAGAGGATGGTGTCGCGGCCGGGATCGCGCAGGCGCAGCACCTGGGGCAGGCCGACCACGAGTTCCTTGGTGCCCACACAGACCCCCACTGCAGCGGGCTCGAGTGACAGGCCGAGCCGCCGGTCGAACCAGCCGCACACGGCGCCCAGCAGGTCGGCGCTGCCCACCGACGGCGGATACGGCCGAGCCGGGTCGACCGCGGCCCCGAGGGCCGTGGCCACCACGTCGGGCACGGGGTCGCCCGGCGTGCCGATCGAGAGGTCGACGACACCGCCGGGCAGCGCCGCGGCGGCTGCCCGCGCCTCGTCCAGCAGATCGTACGGATACGGCGGCGGGACGAAGCCCTTCCGGTCCCCCTGGCCCACGCTCACTCCTCCTCCTCGCCCCGGTCGGGGTCCTCTCCCCCGTCGGCGAACTCGGCGAGCCGCCCGACGGAACCCTCGTCCAGGCGCACCTGGAGGCGCCAGCCGGCCTCGTCGGACGACTCCGCCAGGACCTCGCCCTCCCGGTGCGCCATCGCCAGGGCGTCGCCCCGGTCGAAGGGGATGACGAGCGAGACCAGTCGCGTCGCGGCCCGGAGCCGGCGGCCGACGACGGCGAGGAGGTCATCGATGCCCTCCCCGGTTACCGCCGACACCGCGACGGAACCCTCCTCGCGTGCCGTCAGACGGGCGGCTGCCGACGGATCGGCATCGGCCTTGTTGAAGGCGTAGAGCTCCGGCACGCCGTCGGCGCCGATCTCGCGCAGCACGGCCCGCACGGCGTCGATGTCCCCGTAGGGGTCGGCTGCCGAGGCGTCGACCACGTGGACCAGCAGGTCGGCGTCGACCACCACGTCCAGCGTCGAGCGGAAGGCCTCGACCAGCTGGTGCGGCAGCTTGCGCACGAAGCCGACCGTGTCGGTCACGTAGACGGCCTCGCCGCCGGGCAGCTGCAGGCGCCGGGTCGTGGCGTCGAGGGTGGCGAAGAGGCGGTCCTCGACGAGCACGCCGGCGTCGGTCATCCGGTTCAGCAGCGTCGACTTGCCGGCGTTCGTGTAGCCCACGATCGCCACCGAGCGGTTGCTGGTCCGCCGCCGCGCCTTGGACTGCGTGTCCCGGGTGCGCCGGATCCTGTCCAGTTCCTGCTCGAGCCTGCGGACCCGACGCATGAGCCGGCGCCGGTCGACCTCCAGCTGGGTCTCGCCGGGGCCCCGGGTGCCGATGCCGCCTCCCTGCTGGCTGAACGTGCGGCCCGACCGGCGCAGGCGCGGCAGGCGGTAGCGCAACTGTGCCAGTTCGACCTGGGCGCGGCCCTCGAGGCTGCTGGCGTTCTGGGCGAAGATGTCGAGGATCACGGCCGTGCGGTCGAGGGCGGACCGCTTCAGGATCGTCTCGAGGTTGCCCTGTTGGGCGGGCGTGAGTTCGTTGTCGAACACGACCGTGTCGGCGTCGTGGTCCTCGGAGACGTCGCGGATCTCGGCCGCCTTGCCGCTCCCGACGTAGGTGGCGATGTCGGGGGTGTCCCGCTGCTGGAGCACCCGGGCCACGGGGTCGGCCCCTGCGGTGTCGACCAGCCGGGCCAGCTCGTCCATCGAGGCGTCGACCACCTCGGGATCGTCGCGGCCCAGTGCCACGCCCGCCAGCACGATCCGCTCCCGGAACGTGCGCTCGATGAGGCCCCGGGACTCGCCGCCGTACTCGCCGAATGCGCTCCGGTGCGTCTCGGCGTCGGCTGTCCGGTCCTCCTCGAACGGGTCGTCCCGACCCGAGGCGTCACCCACGGGTGGCCTCGACCTCGTGGTCGCCGAGGTGGACGGACGTGGTGGCCAGCGACAGCCGCTCGCCGACGGTGACGACCCCGGTGCCGCCGGGCATCCGGACCTCGACCCGGTCGCCGACGAGGCCCCACCCACGGGCCAGGTGTGCGGCTGCACAGGCGCCGCTGCCACAGGCCTGCGTGAGCCCGGCGCCCCGCTCCCAGGGGCGCATCCGGATGGTGCCGCCGTCGACGGCCGCCACCACGTGGACGTTGCAGCCGACCGGGGCGAAGAAGGCCTCCAGGGCGGGACCGACCACGCCGAGGTCGATGGCGTCGACGTCGTCGACCTCGATCACGAGGTGGGGGTTGCCGAGGTCGACGGTGCCGTGGCGCCCCGCCGCCGGTCCGCCAAGGTCGAGTTCGAGACCGAGGGTCGCTGGTCCGGGTGCCGCGGCACCCATGTCGACAGTCGCCCGGACCTCCGTGTCGCCAGGTGCCCCCGCGACGGCGATCTCCCGGGGACCGGCCACGGTCTCGACCGTCAGGCCTGCGTTGGTGAGCCCCCGCCGACTGGCGACGGCCTGGCCAAAGCAGTTGAGGCCGTTGCCGCTCACCTCGGCGGGGCTGCCGTCGCTGTTGACGAGCGTGAACCGGAGTCGGTCGCCGTCCCCCCCGACCTCGTCGACCGGCGTGCCGAACACCAGGCCGTCGGCCCCGATCCCGGTGGCGCGGTCGCAGAGGCGGACGGCCAGGTCGGCGGCGTCGGCGGGAACCGCGTCGGTGAAGGCGATGAGGAAGTCGTTGCCGAGGGAGGCGTGGTGGCTCAACTGCACGTGGACAGTCTCGCCCACCGGAACCGGTCCCCCACGCCCGGTTCCCGGTCGCTCACGGGGCACAGGCGTCGAAGGCGGCCAGCACGTCGTCCAGCGCCGCCAGCGGGTCGTCCCCGACGTCCACCCAGGCGATACGCGGGTCGCGGCGGAACCAGCGCTCCTGGCGCCGGGCGAACCGCCTGGTGGCCGCCACGGCCTCCTCCACGGCGGCGTCGAGCGTGCACCCGCCCCGCAGGTGGACGGCCAACTCCCGGTAGCCGAGGGCCTGGGCCGCGGTCGCCGAGAGGCCCTCGGGCCGTTCCAGCAGGCCCGCCACCTCGTCGAGGAGGCCCTCGTCCATCATCCGGGCGAAGCGCTCGGCGATCCGGGCGTCGAGGACGTCCCGGGGCACCCGCAGGCCGACCTGGGCGAATGGCGTGTCGGGGTACTGCTCGAGGCCAGGCCCGTACGACGAGAAGGGCCGGCCCGAGCCCAGCGTGACCTCGAGGGCGCGCACCACCCTGCGGCGGTTGGTCGGCTCCATGCGCCCGGCGGCCGCGGGGTCGAGTTCGGCGAGGCGGCGGTGCAGGGTGGGCGTGTCGGGCTCGGCGTCCAGGCCGGCACGCACCTGGGCGAACCGGCCGGGGATGTCGAGGTCGTCCACCACGGCCCGGACGTGGAGGCCGGTACCGCCGACCAGGACGGCCCGTGCGTCCCGCTCCCCGATGTCGGCCAGCGCCGTCCGGGCCGCGCGCTGGAAGTCGGCGACGCTGTAGTCCTCGGACGGGTCGGCCAGGTCGAGCAGGTGGTGAGGGACCTCGGCCCGCTCGGCCGCAGACGGCGTGGCGGTGCCGATGTCCATGCCCCGGTAGAGGGCCATGGAGTCCATCGACACCAGTTCGACGCCCGGGCGCCGGCGGGCAGCCTCGAGGCCGAGGGCCGACTTGCCCGAGGCGGTGGTGCCGACGAGGAGGAGGTGCCCGTTGGGGGCGACCACGACGGACCTCAGGCCGAGGCGACGGGGATGCGGCGCCGGTGGGCCGGCGCTGCGGTCACCTCGAGCAGTTCGCCGAAGAGGTAGTGGCCGCCGGCGGCGGTGATCCGCACCTCGGCGTAGGCGCCGGTGCGGAGGCCCTCGGCGGCCGGGAGGTGCACGAGCTTGTTCTGGCGGGTGCGTCCGGTGACCTGGTCGGGCTCCCGCTTGGCGGGTCCCTCCACGAGGACCTCCTCGATCCGTCCCACCCGGGCCTCGTGCCGGCGGCGGGAGGAGCGGCGCAGGACCGCCTGGAGCCGCTCGAAGCGCTCGACGCAGACGGCGTGGTCGACGAACTCGTCCTCACGCTCGGCGGCCTCGGTGCCCGGTCGGGGCGAGAAGACGAAGGCGTAGGCAGAGTCGTACTCCGCCTCGGCGACCACCTCGAGCGTCCGCTCGAAGTCGCCCTCGGTCTCGCCCGGGAAGCCCACGATGATGTCGGTCGAGACGGCAAGGTCGTCGATCCCGGCCCGAGCGGCGGCGAGGCGCTCGAGGTACCGCTCGGCCGTGTAGCCGCGGTGCATGGCGCCCAGCACCCGGTCGGAACCCGACTGAAGCGGCAGGTGCAGGTGCTCGCAGACCGCCGGCGACTGGGCCATGGCGGCGACGGTCTCGGGGCGCAGGTCCTTGGGGTGCGGGCTCGTGTAGCGGACGCGACGGATGCCCTCGACGTCGCCGACGGCCGTCAGCAGGTCGGCGAAGAGGGGGCGGGGACGTCGCCGGTCATCGGCCGCCCAGTCGGCGCCGGCCTCGTAGGCGTCGGCCGGCCCGGCGTCGATCGTGCGCAGGCGTGTGGTGAGGTCCCGGCCGTAGGAGTTGACGTTCTGGCCCAGGAGCGTGACCTCGGTGACGCCGTCGGCGGCGAGGCCCTCGACCTCGGCCACGAGTTCGCCGAACGGGCGGCTGATCTCGGGACCGCGCACCGCCGGCACGATGCAGAAGGCGCAGGAGTTGTCGCAGCCGACCTGGATCGTGACCCAGGCGCAGTGGTCGGCGTCGCGGCGCGTCGGCAGGGCCGACGGGAAGGCTTCGGCGTCCTCGCGGGCGGTCTCCTCGAGGATCTCGATGACGGGCCCGTGCTGCCTCGCCTCGGCCAGCAACTCCGCGGCCCGGTGGACGTTGTGGGTGCCGAAGACGACGTCCACGTGGGCGGCCCGCTGCTGAATCAGGTCGCGGTCCTTCTGGGCCAGGCAGCCGCCGACGGCCACCTGCACGTCGGGCCGCTCGGCCTTGAGGGCCTTGAGGTGCCCCAGGGCGCCGTAGAGCTTGTTGTCCGCGTTCTCCCGGATGCAGCAGGTGTTGAGGACGATGACGTCGGCCTCCGACTCGGAGGCGGCCGCCACGAGCCCGTCAGCCTCGAGCAGGCCGGCGATGCGCTCGCTGTCGTGCTCGTTCATCTGGCACCCGTAGGTGCGCACGGCGTAGGTGCGCGAGCGGGGGAGCTCCGGGGGCGTGCTGGTCACGCCGAACAGGCTACGGCCCACCCGGCACGGTGTCGCCCGGCGGGTGGTCGCGCAAGGCGGACCGACCCCGTTGCCGGTACGGCCGGTCAGGGCCGCCGCGCCGGTCAGTCGTCGAGGCTGACGGGCAGGTCGTCGGCCTCGGTGAAGCCGTCGCCGGTGATCTCGCCGGTGGCGGCGTCGACCAGAGGGGCGTCGTCGCCCTCCACGGCGCTCAAGCCCGCCTCGGGCTCCTCGGGGGCGACCTCGCGCCAGATGCGGTCGCTGACCTCGACCATCACCTCGGGGTTCTCGGCGAGGAACCGCTTGGCGTTCTCGCGGCCCTGGCCCAGTTGCTCGCCTCCGTACGTGTACCAGGCGCCCGACTTGCCGACGACGCCCAGGTCGACGCCGAGGTCGAGCACCGAGCCCTCGCGGCTGATGCCCTTGCCGTACATGACGTCGAACTCGGCCTGCCGGAACGGCGGGGCGCACTTGTTCTTGACGACCTTGACGCGGGTGCGGTTGCCAACCACCTCGACGCCGTCCTTGATGGCCTCGATGCGACGGATGTCGAGCCGGACCGACGAGTAGAACTTGAGCGCCCGGCCGCCCGGCGTGGTCTCGGGCGAGCCGAACATCACGCCGATCTTCTCGCGCAGCTGGTTGATGAAGACGCAGATGGTCTTGGACTTGTTGAGGTTGGAGGTGAGCTTGCGCAGCGCCTGCGACATGAGGCGGGCCTGGAGGCCGACATGGGAGTCGCCCATCTCGCCCTCGATCTCGGCCCGCGGGGTGAGGGCGGCGACCGAGTCGACCACGACCACGTCGAGGGCGCCGGAGCGGATGAGCATGTCGGCGATCTCGAGGGCCTGTTCGCCCGTGTCGGGCTGCGAGATGAGGAGCTCGTCGACGTCGACGCCGATGGCCCGGGCGTAGGTCGGGTCCATGGCGTGCTCGGCGTCGATGTAGGCGCAGATGCCGCCGTTGCGCTGGGCCTCGGCGACGACGTGGGTGGCGAGGGTGGTCTTGCCGGAGCCCTCCGGGCCGTAGATCTCGCAGACCCGGCCCCGGGGCAGGCCGCCGATGCCGAGGGCCAGGTCGAGGGCCAGGGCGCCGGTGGGGACGGTCTCGATGGCCATCGAGCCCTTGTCGCCCATCTTCATGACGGCGCCGGTGCCGAACTGCTTCTCGATCTGGCTGAGGGCCAGGTCGAGGGCCTTGCCGCGGCCCTCGCCGTCGACGTTGGTGACGGGGGGTGCGTCGGTGTTCTTTCGGACCTTGCTCATGGTGTTGCTCCGTTCTCCCGGTGCGGTTCGCGTACTGGATCGGTGGTGATCGATGCGGGCGAACCTACGGAGGGGGTGTGACAGCCCCGGTGGGTCGTGCCCGACTGGCGGGTGAATGACACAAGTGTAAGTGCGAACAGACGTTCGATGCAAGCATTCCGGTGGCCGCGCTACCGTCCGGCCCATGGACGCCCCCGGGACCGACGACCAACTGCGGCAGCGCCTGACCCCCATGCAGTACCACTGCACCCAGGAAGCCGGTACCGAGCGGGCCTTCAGCGGCGAGTACGTCGACGAGAAGCGGGCCGGCACCTACCGCTGCGTGGTGTGCGGCGAGGCCCTGTTCGACAGCGCCACCAAGTACGACTCGGGGTCGGGCTGGCCCAGCTTCTGGGAGCCGCTCGACGAGAGCCTCGTCGACCGCCACGTCGACCAGAGCCTGGGCATGGTTCGCACCGAGGTCACCTGCGCCTCCTGCGGCGCCCACCTCGGCCACGTGTTCCCCGACGGCCCCCGACCCTCCGGTGAGCGCCACTGCATCAACTCGGCCTGCCTGCTCCTCGACCCGGTCGACGAGGACTGACCGTCCGGCCTCACCCCAGCCGGAACCGGGCCAGGGTCTCGTAGGCGGCACCCTCTGTCAGGGTGCGGCTGCGCACCAGGCACACCTCGTCGACCGGGAACGACCCGGCGACCGGCGTGCCCACCGCGCCGGGCGGGACCGGCCCCTTCGAACGGGCCAGCGTGAGGTGGCCGGTGAAGGCCCGCTCCTCGGGCGGCTCCCCCACTCCCGCCGTGGCCGCCACGACCGACGCCGCCAGGTCGTCGAGCCCGGCCACGGCCGCCACCACCACCCGCTTCCCGAGCAGCCGGGTCGCCGGCCCCAACTCCGCCACCGCCGGCGCCGCCGCCAACTCGTCCAGCGCCGCCGTCGCCTCGTCGGGGTCGGCCTCGCCCAGGAACCGCAGCGTCACGTGCCACTGGTCCGGCCGGGTCCAGCGCAGGCCGGGCGCCTCGGGCCGGGGAAGGCCGGCCAGCGCGTCGGCAACCTCCACCGACGGCCACGCCGCCACGAACAGCCGCACGGGGACCCCTCTGCCTCCTAGGACCGGCGTGCCAACAAGCGCTGGCGGAGCAGGTCGAGCACCGAGATCACCGTGAACTGGCGGGTCAGGGTCCGGTCGAACGGGAACCGGATCCGGACCGCCTCCACGTCGCCGTCGACGTTCGTCGCCATCCAGACCGTGCCCGGCTCGACGCCGTCCTGGGGGTCGGGGCCGGCCACGCCCGTGACCGCCACCGACACGTCGGCGCCCAGCACCCGGCAGACGCCCTCCGCCATCGCCACAACGGCCGCCTCGGACACCACCGGACCGTCGGGCACTCCCAGGACGCCCCGCTTGACGTCGCCGTCGTAGGCCACGACCGACCCGACGAACGCCCGGCTGGACCCCGGCACCTCCGTGAGTCGCGTGCCGACCATCCCGCCGGTCAGCGACTCGGCCGTGGCCAGCGTCAGCCCCTGGGCGACCAACTCGTCGAGCACCACCGACTCCATGGTCTGGTCGTCGACGCCGAACACCACCGGCCCGACGATCTCCCGCACCCGGGCCTCCTCGTCGGCCAGCAATTCGGCCACCTCGGCCTCGTCGGCGCCCTTGGCGGTGATGCGCACCTTGAGGCCCTCCATGCCGCTGGCGAGGAACGCCAGGGTCGGTCCACCCTCGGCGTCCAGGCGCTCGATCTCGCCGGCCAGCACCTCGGCCAGACCCGACTCCGAGCGGCCCCACGTGCGCAGCACCCTCGAGCGGATCACGGCCTCGGCCCCGGCCCGGCGGCGCAGGTCGGGCAGCACCGTGCCCTCGACCATGGCGTGCATCTCCCGGGGCACCCCCGGCACGGCGTAGACGACCTTCTGGTCGGGCGGCTCCCCCACCGGGCAGACCAGGCCCGGGGCCGTGCCCGGCATCTCGGCCATCGTCCACGCCCCGACCGGCACGTCGGCCTGGCGCAGGTTGTTGGCCGGCATGGCCCGTCCCCGCCCCGAGAAGCGGCGCTCGATCTCGGCGGCGATCGCCTCGTCGCGCACCATCCCGACGCCCATGAGCTCGGCGAGGACGTCCCGGGTGATGTCGTCCTGGGTGGGACCCAGTCCGCCGGTCACGATCACGGCGTCCGAGCGGTCCAGCGCCTCCCGGAACGCCGCCAGCATCCGCTCCCGGTTGTCACCCACCGCCGTGTGCCGGTGGCAGTCGATCCCCGCCAGGGCCAGCTGCTCGCCCAGCCACGCCGAGTTGGTGTCGACGATCTGCCCCAGCAGCAGCTCCGTCCCGACGGCGACGACCTCACACCGCATCGACGACCCCCCGAAACAACGCCTCAGGCGCCGGTGGTGCTGGTGGCCCGGCTGCCGTCGGCGAGGTACTGGGCGCCGGTCACCAGCGTGAACGCCACCGCCACCCACAGCGAGGAGGTCACCAGCCAGTCGACGTCCTCGATCGGCGGCAGGACGGCGATCAGCAGCGCCGCGCCCTGCACGGTGGTCTTCCACTTGGCCGACTTGCGGGCCGGAACCGCCAGGCCCCGCCGCACGAACCACAGCCGGTAGAGCGTGATCACGCCCTCCCGCACGGCCAGCAGCGCCACCGGCAGCAAGGCATAGCGGTCGACCATCACGAGGCAGACCGCCACGCCGATCACCACGACCTTGTCGGCGAACGGGTCGAGGAACGCCCCCCAGCGACTCACCGTGCCCCGGCGGCGGGCCAGGACGCCGTCGACCAGGTCGGAGGCGGCCAACACGAGTCCCAGCAGGAACGCCCCCCACGAAACTCCGCCCCGGTCCTCGGCGGCCAGCACCATGGCGAACAGCACCGGCGACAGCAGCAGGCGCAGCAGCGTGACCAGGTTGGCCGGACTCACCACCGTGCCGAGGTGCTTGGTCAGGTCCACCGCCAACTCCCCGACTGCACCGACTCGTTCACGCCGCCTCCAGGTCGGGGCCCAGCGCCCCGGTCACCGTCACGAAGTGGAAGCCTCCCACAGGAAGGGCCTCGGGCACCATGACCACGCCGTCGATCTCGGGCGCCTCACGCCAGGTGCGCCCCACCCCCGGCTCGTCCACCAGCACCTCGACCTCGCAGCCGATCAGCTCGTCCCGGCGACGGGCCGTGATCCCGTCCTGCAACTCGCCCAGTTCGGCCAACCGCTCGGCCACCAGCCCGGCCGGGACCGTCCCGTCGAGGCCGGCGGCATACGTGCCCGCCTCCTCGCTGTAGGCGAAGAAGCCGCACCAGTCGACCCCGACCTCCTCCACGAACGTCAGCAGGGCGTCGTGGTCCTCCTCGGTCTCGCCCGGGTAGCCCACGATGAAGTTGGACCGGAACACCGCTTCGGGCTCTGCCGAGCGGATGGCGGCGATGCGCTCCCGGAAGCGGTCCCCGTCGCCCCAGCGGCGCATCCGGCGCAGCAGCGGCCTCGCCACGTGCTGGAGTGACAGGTCGAAGTACGGGACCCCGGTGGCCAGCACGGCGTCGACCAGCGAGTCGGTGAGGTCCGACGGGTAGAGGTAGAGCAGCCGCACCCGGTCCACCCGCTCGGCGACCTGCGCCACCAGCGGCACGATCGACCGCTCCCCCACGCCCTGGTCCCGGCCGAACGACGCCAGGTCCTGGGCCACCAGCACGACCTCGCGTGCGTCCAGCGCCTCGACCTCGGCGAGGATCGACTCGACCGACCGGCTGCGCTGCGGACCCCGGAAGCTCGGGATTGCGCAGAAGCCGCACGAGCGGTCACAACCCTCGGCCACCTTCACGTACGCCCAGGGGCGGGTCGACGCCGGCCGCGGCAGGTTGAGCAGGTCGAAAGCCGGGGCCGGCGGTGCGTCGGCTCCCGATCGGCGTCCCAGCGTGACCGGCACGCCGAAGCCGGCTACCCGGTCGACCTCCGGGAGCGCGGCGTCCAGCTCGTCGCCGTAGCGCTCCGCCATGCAGCCCGTGACGACCAGGCGGGCGCCGTCGCGGCGTTCGTCGGCGAGCGCCAGCACGGTGTCGATCGACTCACGGCGGGCCTCGTCGATGAAGGCGCAGGTGTTGACGACGATCAGGTCGGCGTCGCCCGCCTCGCCGACCGGTGACAGGCCGTCGGCGGCCAGCACGCCCTCGAGCTTGTCCGAGTCGACCTGGTTCTTCGGACAGCCCAGCGTGACGAGGTGGTAGGTGGCGTCTCCCATGACCGCCTCAGGCTACGGGCTGGCCGCCGGCGGCCCCGGTCCGGCTCAGGCCGTGGCGCCCGTGGCTGCCAGCACGGCGAGTACCCCGAGGTAGGAGGCAAGCAGGAACGCCGCCTCCCGCAGGTAGATCCTGCGACCGATCTGCATGAACAGGATCACCAGCCAGCACACCGCGACCATGGCAGCCAGCACCCAGAACGGCACGCCAGCGGCCTCGTCGAGCGGCAGCGTGCCGTTGGCGAGGAACACGGCCGTACCGACCATGAGCGAGTTGAACAGGTTGGAGCCCAGGAGGTTGCCGACGATCAGGCCCGACTCTCCGCGGCGAGCCGCCGCCAGGGCCGTCACCAGCTCGGGCAGCGACGTCCCCACCGCCACCAGGGCGAACCCCACGAAGCCTCCCGTCCACTCCAGGTC